>Ga0209279_10001350_pt1 | contig 13181 bp, 8 predicted proteins | sample CoawatmetaG00DNA_3_FD_187508 | JGI IMG/M metagenome (GOLD analysis project Ga0209279, IMG submission 187508) | Marine microbial communities from the West Antarctic Peninsula - Coastal water metaG006-DNA (SPAdes) (version 2) | ecosystem: Environmental > Aquatic > Marine > Coastal ... | reverse complement strand
ATACCCACCAACGAGTTTTAATATCTCGGCTAGGAATACGTAACCATGTAGGAAGTACGTCACGGCTGCTACCGTTTCATCACCATTCTTACCACCACCAGCGGTATCCACGTACATATGCTTACCTTCGTATTCATATACTTGTTTGGACACTGTGAATGGCCTATAGAGGCGAGGTTTGGTCTTAAAGCCAGTTACTACTATTTGATTTTCTGGACTTGGCATCCATGTAATTTCACCAGAGGCTTTATCGAGAGGGAAATTCATAACGATAAGGTTCTTGGTTTTAAGCGGGTGTCTTAGGGCATCAGACATTTCGGTATTCAGCATATGCTGTAGGTTGAAATATGCTGGGCCTTGGTCTAATTCTTTCTTACATAAAGCTTCTTCGCCTAGTAGTACAGAATCAGTAGGTTTGCCCCGTGAGCCATCCAGACCGCCACCAATTCGTAAAGTAGGGTCATTGTCCATCTTATTCAATAAGTATGGTGCTAGTGTCTCTCCGTAAGTTTTAGCTTCGTCCATTGTTGGATATCGGCCAGTCCATACTCTAATCGTGTAACCACGGTCAGGTAGGTTCTTATAAATACTGTCTACAGTCTGTGGCGTACCAAGATACATGATACGACCTTTCTGACATATAGACGTAAAATCTTTTGACAGATGTTCTAGGGCAGCACGCTGAATTTCAGTCGTACCATTCTTTGATGATTCGATATCATCGGGTATTAATAAATCTGCACGACGACCCTGCATGTTTGCAGTTATGCCGATACAAGCCACTGAGGGCGATTTCTCCGGTCCTTTTAGTTGCCAGTTAATGTCGAATGCTTTTGATGAAGCTCTATCGCCATGTTGCCTGTCAGGGCGTATACATTTAAGTATATCCCAGTTCATAATTATCTGGATTACCCAGTTTGCAATCTCGGCAGCAACTTCACTACCAGCTGATACAATCAGAACTCTGTGTTTACAATCGTGTATTAGTTGCCATACAGCAAACATTGCCACGATGGTTGATTTTGCTTGTGAACGTTGTGCTTGAATCATTCCATACTTGACGTCGGACTGTAGGAACCTACCTATATCTATCTGTAAGTCTGAGCATTGGAACCCCATAAGCTCAGTCATACAATCATATAAGAAATCCTCAAAGAGCGCGTAGTGGCTCCGTAAGGCTTCCACATCGGCCCACCTTGAGGCGGTTTCTTGTTCAACATCTGTTAGTGCTAGATACTGTTTCCGGTCCTCACAAATACGTGTAAACACATGTTCGTCATATTGGCCATCATCACCATCATCTAACTCTTGGACAGGTTCGGTTAATTTAGATAACTCTGAACACCTTGCGCGTAGCAGAGCATCTAAATCTTCTTCACCTATTGCTTCAATCATCTTAGCACGTTCAGATTGTGCTGTAGATTTACTCATTGTTTCCTTATGGTGTATCAGTAACTAAATCAGAAGTTATGAAGTTATAACCCGTTAATGGTGCGTTACCAGCTAAGTCAGGTATGGTTGTCACACTACTGTCTATCTCATAGTAATGAGTAGGTGTAGAGGTTAGTAAGCTCAAGTCATGCGGCACACCACCGTTATAAATAGCGGCTACGTTAGCTGACTCGTCAGTAGCCCAGATACCAATTTGATTAATAATACCATCAAGATAGTTATTCCATGCGTTGTTAGCTCGACCAAATCTATAAATGTTAGTAGACGAGTCTGCTCCACTTATAACACCTGTGTAACCGCCAAGCGAGTTAGCACTAACAGTTGTAGCTGCAAATCCATTTAGATATACTTTAAACCGATTGTAGTAATCAGCCATATCGTTAGGGTCACCACCTGTAGTACCACCATCGAAAGTGACCAATACATGCGACCATTGATTATGGTTAAGTACGTTAGCCTGTGTTATGATATTGGTATAAACAGTACCGTAAATTATAGCTAGAGTATTGACATTAATCTTCTTAATGGTTATAGCACCACCCGCTTGGTCGTCTGCGTGACCATAGTTAAATAGTGTCTGCGTAGCTGTATTGTTAGTAGGTTTAATCCACATACCAATACTCCAAGCATTACCATCGCCATTAGTAGCTCTCTCTACAGAGTTCATTAAAGTAGCATTACCATGTAGGTACGTGCTGGTCCCGTTCAGTGCTAAAGACTTGCTATTGGTATAGCTTGCGTCCGAAGTTACTGATACAGTTACCGTGAAGTCTACGCTACCACCGATAGCATTACCTGCCTTACAAGTTACTACAATAGTATCAGCCCCTGTTCCTAAGAACGCGGGTGCAGTACCACTAAGTACACCACTACTTTGATTCATAACTAACCAACTAGGTGCGTCTACTTCTACAAACTGATTTACGATGTTATCGCTAGATACAACTTGGAAGTTTAATACCGCACCTTCTTCTACAGAGGTTGTTTGGTCTGCTACTACGGGTACATAGTTTACATTAGGTTGATTACTCTGACTTAGTAACTGTTTAGATATAACAGGAATCTTAGAGAACGTTCTGTTGCCTCTTGCACCCATGTATAAATGTACTGTACTACCTACTACGGGGTCTGACTTAGCTGTTGCTACTTTCTGTCCTGCATCTTCATCATAGATAGTAAGCTTACCATCATTGTTGAATCTTAAAGAGAACATACCTTGGATAGTCCCTGACTCACCACCGTTACGGTAGTTGTCTAAGTTAGATGCGAAGAAATACCCATCTGCACCTGTACTCATAACCCAATCATTCACACCACTTTTGGTGAATACCAAAGCTTCGTTTGTTTGATACCTAAAATGATTTACTAGCTCCTCCTCAGCCGTGACAACTCCTGTAGTTGCGTTAATATAACTTGTACCGAAGCTGTCTCCGTTACCTACATAATCTAACATAAACATTAGCTTCTCACCCTTCACAATAGATAAACCACTCTTTATTACAGTGTGGTCTAGTATTCCGTTAAGGATACCGTTCTCAACATCGTTATAATCGTGGACAATCTCCCAAAGGTTTTCAGACGCCGTTGGTATAAATTGAGGTAAAACAAACCCAGCATCACAACCTAACTGTAACTGAAAAGAATCTACTACTAACGCATTGGTTGTTTTAGCTATCTCTACCTCAGCTGACCCACTTAAGTCAACGATAACTACGTGACCATCATTTAAGAATCTAATTGCTAAAGCAGCACCAAAACTAGGTACGTATCTGTTTGAAGTGGTAGTGTTTGTAAGTGTTGTATTGCTACCCACTCTAAATCCATCAGTATCACGCCAGAAACCTGTAGACCAGTTAACTTGTTGTCGAGAGTTGAAAGTACCTGCGTTAGCTTCGGTCCCGTCCCATATTCCGAGTACGTGAGCTTTATTAGGATTAGAGTTCCATCTAAACTCTGTACCTCTAGTTAAAGTTGTACCAAAGTAAAATGGTGCTCGGGCTGCTATGCCTAAGTTTACATCACTTATAGTGTTGTTTACACTCTCGTTTGCTCTGTCTCCATAAGAGTAATACCAATCTGCACCACTTGCAAAAGTACTAGAGCCATTAATCATGTTAGTTGCATCTATTACTACTGTTGTACCATCGGACATTGTAAGAGTTAAATCTGAGCCGTTTAAAGCACCAGATGCTACGAAGTTGTTTTCGTCTACTCCCAAGTTGGTTATATTTACAGTGTAAGAAACACCGTCATTAAGTCCGAGTGTTAACTCATTACCACTTAGGATGAAAGAACTTACAAACGTATCTGGTGTTATAAAACCTGACGTATTTGTGAATAATTCATTTAATTGTACTATAGCTAGATTCAATACAGAGTTAACAAAAGAACCATTAATACTTACAGCGTTAACGGGTAAACCCTCAACAATAATCTTAGCCCCACCTTTAATCTTAATAGCTATTTCAGTACCATTGGCAACTGCTTCTAAGGTGTTTACTGCATGTGGTACTAACAAGCTATTAACGCCTAGAGTCAAATCTCTTAGAAGTATGGTAGAACCTGTTGAGTCTAAACCAAAGTCCATTGCTTTGTGCTTTAGGTAAGGACTGATTAACTCTAAGTCTTTATCTTCCCACAAACGGTTATGTACGGTTGTCTGGTAACGATAAGACCCATCTGCATTTGGTGTTTGGCCTCGCTTAACTTGAAATACACCAAGGTCTACATCATCACTCTCACGTACTTTGTGAATTGAAGCATTCAACGTAGTACCTGCATTTATTTCAACAGGGTGGTCAAAGAACCACTCAATGACAGAACCAGAGTAAATGGTAGTACCAGCGGAAGAACGAAGTGCAGCACGTGGTAGAACCTGTATGTACACCTGTTTACCATTTACAGTAATACGGTATTCAAGACGTACATCTGAACCAACAGTTTCAGCTGCTGTGGTAGTAATACCAAGACCAGATATGTTTATACCGAAGTAGCTATCACCGTCATATCCAATACCTTCTAGTGGGTCTGGGTCACCACCTAAAGGTAGTGAGAAGAAGTCAGAGTAAACTCTACCCTTTGGAGGTATAAAACCAGACGAGCCTCTATTAGCTGTAATAGATTGGTCTTTTAAGCCGCCCCACATAGGATAGAAGTTTGTATCATTACTTAGGTTGGTGAAGAATATATTATCAGCACCTGATGACATTTTATGTTGTTCACCGAGGTAAAGTGAGTTGAGTGTTGTCTCTATAGCTCTATTAGACTTGAGTTTACGAGAAGGTGCATCGTATTCCCAATGTGACAGGAACTCTGTTTGGTCGGTACTTAGACCGCCCGACTTTGTACTTAATGGCATAAATCTTCCTACACGTTTGTAACGACTACGAACGAACCCATAGTAACTACATCTATTGTTGAACTAGGTGCTATATATGGTTCATAGAAACCATCTGCAATTACTTTAACAGCACCAGTACCATTACCGAATGTTACGGTTAGGTCTGTTGTTGTTGCCCCTGCTTGAATCATAAAGTATTCTCTACCACGTGCTGCGGGAAATGATTGGTTTCCCGTATACGTCTTGGATACTATGTTTGCGTTATTAAAACTCATTAGTGTGCCTTAGCCTCATCTTTTGCTTCTTTTAAACGACTGTGACGTTGCTTACGACTTAGAGCATCTTTAAGACCACTCAGGTTCTCGTCTTGCTCAACATCACATGTTATGTCATTGTCTTTGAGGAAACGTGCTGCTGTAGCTAATAACGCAGGGGTAGCTGTTTTCACAAATACCCCCGTCATTACCGTTTCGCCCTCTCCGTCGAAAGTGGTTTCTTCTTCTTCATGAAGAACTTGTTCTATTAATGTCTCTGTCACATGACTATGCAACAAAGCTAAACGTTTCTCATGTGCTTTCATGGTTGTTCTTCTCCAAACTAGCAATTACCTTATCTATACCTGATTGAATGAAACCTAAACGTACATCAGTTAATGTACTGAATGCTTTTAGTTCTGTATTCATTACCTCTAGTTGTGTTTGCTGTTTACTGGTTAGTGTCTCTGCTTCGCCCATACGTTCCTCTAACTTAGTGAATCGTGAATCCCGCGCAGTCTTATCATACCAGTGCCAAGCACTTACTAGTGCTAGTAATCCTACTACGACACCCTCTTTTAACCACTCCATAGCGATTCCTTGTTGTACCACTATGAAGTGGTGTTGTTTACTTCGTCGAATAATAATCATTGCAGGCACTCGTACTGAATGCCTACTAGTTTATTACTTCTTTGGTTTAAACACACTAGCTACACTTGCCAAAAACTTATTGACTTTTACCATGAAGGCGTCGTCTTTCTTAGTCTTGGTATATGTTGCTAATAGTGTAGCTACCGCAGCTGCGGTAGTCACATAGAAATAGTATTCATAAAATGTTTCCATATTAATCCTTTGGGTATAATAGTTTAACTGCTAAACAATCAGCTACATACGCATCCATGTCAGTACTATCACCTTCACTTACTTTTACATAAGCATCAGCGAAGTCTGTTATACTAGGATACGCAGCTTTACGTAGTTCCACATAACCTATCACTTCTACTACTGCTGGCTCAATCGTTGGGTTGGTAGCCATAAGCTCGTCCCACGGTGAGTATGCAACAGATGTAAAAACAGGCTCAGTTGTGTACGTAATAACAGTCTCGTATGTAGGGACGGTCGTGTACTGCATCTGGTCTTCGAAGATGGGATTACCTTCCTCGTCAATCCCCACTTCTACAGATATAGTATGTGTTTCAGCCTGCTCCGAACCGTTCTCAACCTGTACGCTACCAGACGCTACTTCCTGAGTACCAGTTTGTACTTGTCTTGTGCGAGTTCTACCGTTTACTATTGGCCCATTAGTTACTGAGCCATCTTCGTTAGTCGTAGAAAACTGTATTGTATTTTCGTCTAGCTGTTTATATGTTGTCATTAGAAGTTCACCGTTATTTTAGTTGATGCGTCTACTGTTCTTAGAAAAACGGGATCTCCGCTGGTGTGGCCTGAAAAGCCTTCAATTTCAATTTCTGCAAGTTTGTAAGAGCTTCTTGGTCCTAGCACGACTCTTGAAGGCGGTATATTATCCTCGACATTATCAAACCCATTTTTTGTTACTTGAAAACCTCCCAAGCCTAAAGTTATGCTAACAGGTACGCCATTGGATGATAGTGGTAATAAAAATGTTGCTTTATAAGGATTTACGAAAACGCCTTGCGCTAGAATTTTTGCGCCACCATCACTACCAAACACATCTAAATTAGTGTTGCCAGAGTGAAGCATATCGACCCATTCACCAAAACCCAATGCTCCAGAACTTCTAACCATAACTCTTAACTGGTCCAGTATGTGGGTAAATCGAGTAGCAAGCTGTGTTGTATATTCACCTACAACATCATTAATACCTTTAATAGATAGTAATGAGAAACCTCCGCCGTCTGTTGGGAAAGGATTGCCTCCCGTTGAAGCATTGCTATTATTCCCATCATAACCACTGAATAAACCCCCACTATGTAAAGTATCTAAGTTTATAGATTTCAAGTCTGATTTAGTGCCAACTGCATAATCACCCAGACCAAAATCTACAGGGTTGATTAAATTTCCTGAATCAAAGTTTAGACGCCAACTATCCCAAGTGTCGCCCGTATTGGTTGACCTTCTAAAATAGCGGAATGCCCCACTATCCCAAGTCTGTGTTATTACATTGGAAGAACGATTAACTAATAATGTTGCGGTCCCTGCGAGTGGTACGTTCGTTGAACTTGACGTAACTTTAAAAAGTCCGTTTTCTATATTATTATTTGCATCTAGGACTGCCTCGCCTCCAACGCCCCCAATACCATAATCTAAAGGGTTGACTGAGTTACCGGAGTCAAGTTCTATATTCCAATCTCCAACGCCCTCTACTATTTTAACAACACGACTAGCTTTCAGGCCGTTAACATCAATGTATATTTGAAGTATTAAGTTGACATCATATCTCCAAACTGCGAGTACACCGTACTGAGAAAACCCATCTGGTCTTAATCCTGTATTAGTGTTGATTACTCGAAAAACACCGCCCTCAAGCGTAATGTCATCAATCGAAGTTTTTGGTAGGTGTGCAATGGTGTTGCCTGATATACCAACGCCATAATCTACGGGGTTGGGGAATGTGGCTGTGCCTAGTTCTAAGCCTAGACGTTGGGCTGCCGAATCAACGGCATCCCCACTAAATTGTATAATATCTGTCATTATGTTCTCTGTTTAGTAGCTGATATCGTAGCGTAAGCATACGGTGACTTGTTTGACCCTGCTGTCATATTACCAAATACTGTGTAAGTCAATGTACCATCTGACACAATACCCGTATCGGACGATATGACGTTAGCACTCGACGAGTTACTATCTGAGTTTAGTGTCACACCGTCTCGCTCTATGTCCAGTTCCATCCTTGAACTATCTGGATTTCGTATACCAGATGTAGCTGTTACGTCCACATTCCATGTACCTACGTCTAATGTCATAGTAACAATCGTCTGCTGTAGTGGTTGTAATTGAATAGTCCCGTTACCAGCTAACACTACAGTAGCCACGGCTCTAAAAGGAAACTTAACCCAGTTAGAATTTGTTGGGTCAGTCGATGCTGTTGGTGTAGTTTGGTTATACGCTTCAAACTTCCAGTAACTAGTAGACAATGGAACATCAGAGAAATTAGTACCAGCTTCATTATCAGCAAACTTCTGCCATGTATAAAGTGGGATACCATTAATACCCTGTGAACCTATTGGTCCTTGCGAACCTGTTGCACCAGCATCACCTTGTGCACCTCTTGAGCCTGTTGGTCCTGTTGCGCCAGTGTCACCACGTGCACCAATACTACCAACTGGTCCTTGAGAACCTTGTGGCCCTGCTGCACCTACGTTACCTTTAGCTCCTTGGTTACCTGTTACACCAATTAAACCATCTTCACCTTGAACACCGACTGGTCCTCTTTCGCCACCAGCACCAACCTGTCCTTGTGGACCGATATCACCTTGGAAGCCTTGTTGACCAACGATACCATCTGGACCTTGTATTCCTGACGCACCTGTTGGGCCAGTACTACCTTGTAGACCTGTTGGACCTGTAGCACCCGCTGGACCTGTAGCACCACCGTTTCCGGTAACACCTATAGTTCCTTGTGGTCCTACTAAACCTGTTGCACCCTGTGGGCCAACTGCTCCTAATGGTCCTTGGTCACCCGTGACACCTTTTGGACCAGTAGCACCTACAAGACCTTGCACACCAGTTGGACCTGTACCACCAGTATTACCTGTTGGACCTGCCGGACCTATGTCTCCTTGGTTACCCTGTGTACCTTGGATACCAGTTGAACCTTGTAGACCTGTTGGACCTGCTGAACCAGTAACACCTATGGCACCTTGAGTACCAGTAAGACCTTGGTCACCCGTTGGCCCTGCTGAACCTACTGTACCTTGCAGACCTTGTGTACCTATTACGCCTTGGTCACCTTTTAGACCTTGACTACCAGTTGGACCTGCGGAACCTTGAACACCAGCATCCCCTTGTGGACCAGTAAGACCTTGGTTACCTGTAAAACCCTGACTACCCGTTGGGCCAGCTAGACCTGCATCACCTTGCGTACCTTGCGTACCCTGCGTACCTTGGTCACCTGTTAGACCTTGACTACCAGTTGGACCTGCTGGACCTTGAACACCAGCATCCCCTTGTGGACCAGTAAGACCTTGGTTACCTGTAAAACCCTGACTGCCCGTTGGGCCAGCTAGACCTGCATCACCTTGCGTACCTTGCGTACCCTGCGTACCTTGGTCACCTGTTAGACCTTGGCTACCCGTTGGACCTGCTGAACCCTGAACACCTGCAAGACCTTGTAGACCAGTGATACCTTGGTTACCCGTAGCACCTTGATTACCTACTAGTCCCTGAACACCAGTTGGACCTTGGTCACCACGTGGGCCACGACCGAATGGTATAGCTGGACCCCAGTCACCTGACGTACCACTTAACTTAATGTACATAGCACCATAACCTGTTGCTATGGAGAACTCACGTATATTAACTATAGCAGTATTCCACGGAGCTTCGTTAAAGGTCACTGTGTATACTTCGTTAACAACTGTTACTACATACTTGTCGGGTGCTTGTGATACACCTGCGACAGTTACATGTAATGACTGTGCACCATCAGCTGTATAACTGAGTGTGAATGCAGTTAGTATACCGTTACCTACAAATGTATCGTAGTCAGCTGCACCGTTAGCAGTTACACTGTAGTCCGTTGCATAATAAACAAAGTCTGTCACAGCTAAGTCGAAAGCATCACGCCCCACCAATGTACCGATTTCATCTATATCGAATGAACGACCATCTATACCTTGGATACCTTGTATGCCTACGCCTTGGATACCCGTGTCTCCTTGGATACCTGCTGGACCTGTTGAACCTGTTGCACCCTGACTACCAGTAAGACCTGCTGTACCCTGTATACCTGTTGGACCCGCAATACCTGCCGGACCAGTTGGACCCACTGTGCCTTGAATACCCTGTGTACCTACGCCTTGTAAACCAGTATCTCCTTGTATACCTTGTGGTCCAGTTGAACCCACTGTGCCTTGGTCACCTTTTAGACCTGTTGTACCTTGGATACCTGTTGGGCCAGCAATACCTGCTGGTCCGTCAATACCTTGAATACCTTGGATACCTGTACCTGCTATACCCTGTATACCAGCTGGACCCTGAACTCCTTGGATACCTTCCGGACCTGTTAGACCTATATCACCGACACCAGTTGGACCTTGTGAACCAGTATCACCGATTATACCTTGTATACCAGTTGGACCTAGTGGACCTGTGTTACCAATAGCACCAGTTGGACCTTGTAGACCAATGATACCTTGAGAGCCTTGAGAACCTGTTGGTCCATCTGCACCTACTAAGCCCTGAACTCCTTGGATACCTTGTGGTCCAGTTGGGCCAGTTGCACCCTGTGGTCCAGTATCACCTGTCAATCCTACTGTACCTTGTGGTCCGGTTGGGCCTACTGTTCCTAATGGTCCTTCTGCACCTGTTGGTCCTTGTAATCCTACAGCACCTACTGACCCTGTTACACCTTGTGGACCAGTTATACCTTGTAACCCTGTCTCACCACGTATACCTGCTGGACCAATATCACCTAAAGCTCCTTGTATACCACGTTGTCCTTGAGAACCTGTCGGACCTGTATCACCTTGGTCACCTGTTAGACCATAGTTACCTTGTATACCTTGTGCGCCTGTTGCGCCCTGTGCACCAGTACCAGACACTAATTCCCAATGTCCTGTATAGGTATCGACATAACTATTGTAGTATATGTATAAACCTTGTGTGAAATCTACGCCTGAGTAATACCATAATGTACCATCATTTTCTATTGACGGTAAGTGTGTACCACTACCTGCGTAAGCATCACGGAAATCGTTATATAATACTTCTGCTGCTGTCTCACTATCCTCGGCTGCTTGTGCTGCTTCTTCTGCACGTATAGTTAATCCGAACGCTTCATTAATCCCGAGTATGTATTCTTTCATTTGACCGAACGATACTGCATCACCATCATCTACGCCATCAGCGAGATTGGTTATCTTATGTCCCAACATGTCAACATCGACATTGTATAGGAACGAGCCACTAGGTGCTGCGAAACCATCTTCGATTTCTTCTAACGCCATAAGCGTCTGTTTGAATGAGTTATCCAATTGGCTGTTGCGTAATATCGCGCCATTGGTATAGTTGTTTACTAATGTGTCTCTGGGTACTACACGCCTAATTGCGAACTTAACACCATCAGCTACAGGTGTGTTTATTTCAATCTGCGAGTTATCGAGCCATGTATAAGATAGTTGGGTCGTGTATTCTTCACTAACCAAGTAAACGTACACGTATGCTCTGTTTATGTAACCCAGCGCGAAGTCTACAGGATAAATCGTAGTAACACCATCACCTGTGTAGGGTCTGATAGTTTTAGCCATTATTGCCTCTATTTAAAAGTAAAGCCCTCATGTGAGGGCAGTTTGTTATTACGTCTGTTTAGCGATTACTTCACTAGCTTCTTCCATACGTTTAGTTACACCATCACCGCCAGCGTCTTTACGCGCTTGGTAATCTTTGTTGTCTAGTAGTTCGGTTGCTGCTAATTGATAATCACCTTTATTAAAGTGCTTTACCCACTTGTATGATGACTTTACATCACCACGGTAAGTTAGTTGAACTAGTTCTGCTTGTAACTCTTCTGAGAAATCATCAAACCCTTCAAAGACACCTTTGGTTCGTTTGACGTATTTGGCTACAGTTTCCTTAAACGGTTTGCCAATGTTCTCACCTGTCTGACCAACGCCAGAGGTAATAACACCTTTATCATCTTCGTATTCTCCGTCTACTAAACCTTCGACTTCAACAATACGTTTCTCAGTAGCATCTAACGGTCCCTCTTGTGCCTCTACTTTATCAATAGCCCGTTGGCCATGATATGTAAACATCTCAAGCATCTTGGATAGCATCTCTGCCATTACTTCTCCTATTGCAGTGTTACTTAATGGTAATAGGTTTCCGGCTGATTCAGCCATACCTTGTACGTCACCTTGACTACCTGCCTTACCTACTTCTAGGTAATCATTCATCAAACCTAATACTGGGATTTCTCCGGCTACTTTCTCAATAGCAGACCCCACACCATCAGCGTTCTTTAGACCATCCTGACCTAAAACTAGGTCATACATGTCAGCAAATATACCAAATGCGTTGATATACTTAGGTACTTGTGTTTGTTGCGAGTCGGGTACATCTAACACTAACTCACCTGTCACTGCTCCGATTGCCCCACCTAATGCTATGAACTTACCATAACGAACCAGACCTGCTAGTGCTGCGTTTAACAGTACACCTGTTACAGCCTCGGCATCACCGAAGGCCATAGCCCTACCCATTGATTTACTTTGTGCAACGAGTGGCATAGAACGGAATTGGAATATGAGAGCCATCATGGGTTTATTCATAAATGGCGGCAACTCTCCAACGTGTGTACGTTGTATCTGTTGTGCTTCATCACGTATCATTGCGTACTGCAACTCTTCGCGTAATCCTTTATCCCAGTCACCTATGTTGAGTCTTTCTAACACACCGTTGTTATCAAACTGTGCGTGTGTTTTGAAAGCTTTCTCTAAGGCAACGTTCTTACCTAATGTATCTGTCAGCCCGACGTCAGCCATACGTAGATTACCCATTACACCTGTACCTTTGGTAAAGTGGTTGGCTATATCTAGTATGAAGCTTCCTTGTGTTACTCTTGATTGTGCACGACGTATTGCATTATAGCCCGTTACTTTACCTAATCCGCGAGATGCTTCTGCCTTTATGTCACCACCTGTAGCTTTGTTAGCTATCTGTAACGACATTTGACGTACTTTACTCATTTCATGTAAGGTTGCTTGGTCTAAGTGAACTGTCTGCCTATCTAAGAACTCAAGGTCGTCCGTTATGTTGGAAATTGATTGAATTTCTTCTATAAGGCGGCTGTCCGTCTTGTCTCCACGGCCCATTGCCAGTAGCTTCGAGGCTACTTTTTCATCACTGAACATGTTCATAACACTACGTGTAATTACTTGGCCTGTCTCTATCAACTGAGTAGAACCTAAACCACCCATTCTTGTTAATACAGC
>Ga0209279_10001347_pt1 | contig 13199 bp, 9 predicted proteins | sample CoawatmetaG00DNA_3_FD_187508 | JGI IMG/M metagenome (GOLD analysis project Ga0209279, IMG submission 187508) | Marine microbial communities from the West Antarctic Peninsula - Coastal water metaG006-DNA (SPAdes) (version 2) | ecosystem: Environmental > Aquatic > Marine > Coastal ... | reverse complement strand
ATTCCCGTTTTTAACATTACTTTTGCCTTCCACTAGAGAGGTGCCTGAGTGGTTTAAAGGGCCCGCCTGGAAAGCTGGTATAGGGGTAACTCTATCGGGGGTTCGAATCCCTTCCTCTCTGCATATGAAATCCCTATTACACTTATAAACAGTGTGTTAGGGATTTTTATTTTAAAGTATTGTACGATTATTGTACGACTATAAATCCTTAGTCACATAAAAGAGCTAAAAAAACCAGTCGCAATTCGATTAAACGAGCCTGAACGGCTAAAATATATTCACTTTCGTTTTAGGGGTAGCCCTTCAAAATCCTAGTATAACAATAACTCCGAGTGTATCTAATCATTTTTGCCCTTCGGTCTCGTACGCTAATGTAAGTATAGTGATTTTGCCTTCATTTCTATTTTGCTTAATATCGTGTCAACTAAACTTATAAATAATGGCAGAGTTCTTTACTGGTGATTTGTTGAACCATCAAATCTTAGAGATAATAAAACATCCTCATGATGGTCATGTCATTATGGTATCTCCTTATATAAAGTTTCATCAAAGGATAATGGATGAATTGAATGAACATAAATCAAATACTAAGCCGCTTCTAACGGTTGTATTTGGTAAGAGTGCTGGAAACTATAAGAAGAGTATAGACAGAGTTGATCTGGAGTTTCTTATGAACTATCCAAACGTTCAAATTAGACACGAGGAACGCCTACATGCTAAGTTTTATGGAAACGGAAGTGATTATATGATGAGTTCAATGAACCTCTATGATTTTTCTCAAAACAATAATATTGAATTTGGTATAAAACTCAACTTAAGTGAAGAGCCGTTGGAGCAATTCGAAAAAAATGCTTCCAAGTTTATTCAAGACGTGATTACAAGATCTGAATTGATCTATCAAAATAATGCTGTCTATGAAAAGACAACATTTATGGGCTTTGAGAACGTTGTTAACAGCGTCGATCGCAAAAATAGAGGTATCGTTACCCCAGAGAAACAAACTAGTTCTAAGAAGGCTACCTTCATTGGTAATGTTGATAATACGGGTTACTGTATACGCACTGGAGAGAAAATAAAGTTCAATATGAGAATGCCAATGACTCAAGAAAGTTTCCGTGTATGGTCAATCTTTGAGGAAAATTTCTACCCTGAAAATTATTGCCATTGCACTGGGGAAAACCGGGATGGTCAGACATCTATGGCGAGACCGGTTCTTGAAGAGAACTGGGAATTAGCAATGATTAAGCAGAAGCTGTAAAATTTACTTTTGTTTCAGGAGGAGGTGCTTTTACATTGTGGTGTAATACTAAACCTAGATGTTGAGGATTTGCCAGAGTTGTAGTAGTATAAACCGATTATGATTGAGTTAATAATTAATAAAGCTCGTGATACCATTAAGAACAGATCTACTTAATTGGACGAGTCGTCTAGACTCTTTTAGATAGATTCCAAGGGATTTTTCGTTGTATACGATTTTAAACTCTTCGTTATAATCGTTTACCGCATAGGCATCACCTCCGATCGAACGAAGCTTTACTATTTTTGTCCCATCACCGTTTCCTTTGATTAAGTTGTACTTGCCAAAAGAGACGCCTCGAGAAAGAGATACGTAGTAAGTGGACCTCTTATAGTAATCTGCAACTTTATCTCTTCCGATTACTGCCACATGCGTAGAATCGGTATTGTCAAATTCTTTCTCTGTTATACTTTCATGCATGTAAGCTCGACCTTTTCTAATTACATCTATGCCTGTTGCCAACTTTAGATAAGCAGCAAGAATTCCATTCCATTCCGACTTATCTATAAATCGCCATGTGACCTTCGTGACATCTATTCCGTACTCAGTCATGTAACCGTCATCCATAAACATAAGCAATACCTCTCTTTCGGCACTCTTGTCTTCATCAAACATGCTGTAGTTAATATTAAAGCTTAGGAGTGAAAGATTTGAAACGTCAGACCACTTGGTGGTTCCAGAAAAAGGCTTATTCAATTTTAGAGTAAATTCATTGGCGTCTGGTCTATTTTCCAGTACATATTCGGTAGCGCCTAACTCCCACATTTCAATAATTTGATGAATTGCAAAAGCAGCTGCGCCAATTGCAAGCGCTCCACCCACAGCAGCTCCGGCAGCAGCTCCCTTATTATTTTGAGCGTTGAGAGAAAAACAGAATGAGAGTGCTATAAAAAAGTAAACTTTCTTTGAGTTTGTCATGGTAGAATTTAATTGGTTAATCACAAGATAAAAAATTATAAATCATCTCAAGCTAACCCATTTTACTCTTTTCTGTGGTGTCATGGTAAGGCGGTCACTATCACATCTCCAAGTATTGTCAATAAGTAAAATGTTGCAATACAACATCTTAAGACATTCTAAATCAACGCCAATAGTCACTCCAGCGCATCTCAACCAAGATATCATACTATATTCGTTTAGGTGGGCATTAGCCCGTACAGGTGTTATGCCGGGTCTATAAGTATTCGATGCAAAGTTGAAGTTCTACAGGGGCGAGCTTATGTGCTAGACTCACCCCATGAAACCCTCTTGATAGGATATGCTAGTAAATAATTAAGCATTCACTTTTCTGTAGACCCCATGTTGCTGCTTGATAAGCATGTGCCGTTCGACAAGTGTACTTAGCATACCATCAGCGGTTCTGTTCTTTATACCCATACTCACCGCTTGTTCTATCGCTTGTTTTCTATCAAACTCAATAGGCAATGCATTTAATAATGCCGTGTCTCTGGGTAATGAAGGGGCGGTTGATTTCGACATTCGTTTTAACAGGTCAACGGAGTTCACTAAAAACACCTCTAGTATTAGCTTTATACTCAGGTCAATTGTTTTATCGGAGCATTGGATCTCAGTGTCTTTGGATTCCATTGCGGATAGGATCATCGCCAACTTATAGGCCATCAACCCAAGTCTAAACAACACACTGTAGGCCTCCTCTGGTGACCCTTTAGCTTTCATCTTTTTAATTTGCTCTTTGAAAGTGGTGTCTAGCTTTCTTCCCTGTTCTGGGGTCAGACGGAAACTCCTTTCTTCGCCGTTTTTGTGATTCGTATAAAAAGACTCACCCAACTTGGATAGAACGACATCTAAAGAGTCTCCGATATCGCGTGTATAAGTATCTCTCCACTCAATGGGTATAGAGTAGGTATAGAATAGAAATCTACTGTAGAGACCATCCTCTGCGTTGGGGATTAATTTATTTACTTGATCGGGAGTTCCGGTGGTTAGAAACGAAAATCTAGAATTCGTGATTTCCGTAAACTCGTTATCAGTTTTTCTTGATCTGGAAATATCTTCATGGTGAAAGTTCTTTCTTAATACTGGCGAGAAGCCACCCCATTCTTGCTTATTGGCACCAGATATGGTATCTGCCTCTGTTTCAAATACACATCCCTTACCAAGGTTATCCGCAATATGTCCAACCAGACTAGCCTCGGAGGTATCGCCGGGGATGAAAAACATAAGTTGCTTTGGCAGCTCAGGCTCTTGAATATTGGTTGTTTTTTTCGAGTGCTTACTTTTATCATAGTCAGCTTTAGCCTTTCGATATTCTGTCATTGATTCTTGAGTACTATTTTTAAGCTGTTGGTGGTGCTCTTTCCCAAACACCTTGGCATACTTAGCCGCACTTTTACCACTGGCCGCATTGGCTATTATAAATGAATACAGGTTTGGATATACCAGCTTCCGGTCATAGGAACCCTTAACGTTGCTGAAGTATCCACTCAGCGCTGTTAATGAAGCGATCAAGAAAACATCCCTTTCTCTACCCGTGAAGTGTGCACAGGCTTCTTTGAGGTGCTTCGGTAGATGCCCGTATATATCATCACTGATAAATGGAGATTGTAAAGTCGGAATATCGGATGTTGCAATATTGCAATATTGCAACATTGCAAACTCATGGGAATTCTGCTTGTAAGCGTTTTCTATGGTACGCTGAATTTCATCACAGGTGAAATCGGTCTCTGCATAGCCATTAAAGTAATCAAGAGCGTCACTTTCTGATATACCATATTTATTGGTATTACAGGCATAGGTATAGGTGAATAGGTTTCTTGTTCCGCTGGAAAAACTATAGATATTGGAGGTGTAACTGAAGGCCTGCTCTGGTGTCATGTCCTGGTAGCCTTCCCCACAGTCTATTGACTCCTTGGCATCAAACACTATGGAGTCACTATGAAGGTATAAAGCGGGGTCACTAGAGATGTAGCAAAGGCGCGTAACGTCCTTTACGGAGTTGTCGGACACAATGCCTGAATAGCTGTCGTAGATCGATCTAACCTTCTTAAAAGCCTGCTCGTGATAATCCAAAGTGGCATTGGTTTTAATAAAGACTTTGAGTCCCTTTCCACTGGGGCTAATAAAGGCACAAAATGTGGTTTCTAAGTTTGTCAATACAGACTTCAATTCCGCTGGATTATCGACTCCGTCGTAGTCAAGATGAATCAAACCGTTGTAATGATTCACTTGGTCTTTTTTGCGCCGATCATTGAAAGTAGCTGATACCGTAAAGGCGGGGAGGAGCCCTTTCAGTTTGTTTTTATGTGCTTTGTCGTTAGCGTTTCTAATCTGCTGAATTTCACGATCCACATGGCCATTCTTAATTTTCTCAAATACACTCAGAATGTCTTGGACGTTTGTCAAGTCGGTTTCCTTATTATTGGCGACTACATTGATATTACAAAGGTCCATTTGACTGATTTTTAGTTTTTACTTTAATCAGTGAATTGAGCAACTCGTCCATCTTGTAAAAACGCTTACCGCATATGGCGTAAGCATTTATATCCCCCTTTTGTGTCCACCGATGAAGCGTGGAGCTGTCCACCTTGAGAAAATCACAGGCTTCTTGTCTTGTTAGAGGTGTTTGATCCAATGGATTGGATAAAGGATTGTTTTTGATGGCCTCTTTTAGGGAACGCCCTATAAGACCTTCGAGCTCCTCTATTGAGAGAACTTCTAGAATAAATTGTTTGTGTTTCATTTTGCTGTTTTATTTTTTCGACAGCAAAAGTGTAACATCGAGATGTCCGATTATCGGCGGAATTTTCCGATTAGTCGGAAGTAGAGCTGTCTAAGAAAAGATTATTGAATTCATTCTCCCTATGATCGTTGCTAGCCTTGCGCAGGGAGCTAAGTCCACGTTTGACCTCATAATCTTCATAGTCCTTCTTTGAAATAAACTTCATGTCCTCATAAATAATGCGCATGAATTCATTGTCTGTTGTATGATGAATGAGTTTCTCATGCTCTAATCTCTTTTTCAAGTATGAGTAGTCCGCGTGGTATGATATTATCTTCTTCGGAGCGTATTGAGTAAAACGGTCATACACCTCTCTGGAGACAAACAACAATGGATATGGATTCTCTAATTCTGGTACTTGCTCTCGAGTGATTTTCGCCTCTAGAAATCGGATTTTAGCCCTTGAACTCGGAATAAACGCATCGAAAAATGCTTTGCTGACAAATTGAAGAGGGTCAACCGATTCATAGCCTTCGAGTTCTATGGAATAGGTAATTTTTTTATTGATAACATCCTGCTGAGAGCCCATATAATACTCAATATAATCACCAGAAAAAGCATCTGTGTTATCTTCAATATAATCGGACGAAAGCTGATTGTAGCACTCTTTAAAGTACTCTAGGTGATAGAACTGAGGCATAGATTTAAGTACCCAGAGTAATTGTGATTCTACGCATAAGCAGAATTCCTCGTGGAGATGTTGATCATCAATGCTTTCAATTAATGTTCGATACAGCATGCAGAGTCTTAACAACTCTTTTTCAGGGGCCGGATTAGATAAATCGGGATAGATCTTATCAAGAACTCGTCTTTGGTAGTTACTAAGGTTCTTCATAAGTCAACCTCTATCTGGTAAGGGTCTCTGCCAGGGCTTCGCTCTGCTCGATAACTCTATCAGCTTCCATACGTGCTAAGTCTGGGGGATATCCATATTTCATTAAGGTTTTGCGGACCGTTAACCTCAGCTTCGCTCTAACATCACTTCGCTTACTCCAGTCTACAGTTGCGTTTTTCCTTATAACATCTACAATATGATGGACTAACTCCTTCATTTTATGATCATCCAGCATCTTGGTAGAATCGTTTTGATTCAAAACACTGTAAAACGCATATTCCTCCTCCGAAAGGCCGAGCTCTGAGGCTTTGTTATCTTCTATCCTCATTTCTTGAGCAATAGCGGAGAGTTCTTCTAAAACCTGAGCCGAGTCAATCTGGTTGTTGTGATATTTATTGACCGCGGTTTCGATCATTTCTGAAAACTTCTTAGCCTGTGATATATTCTTAGATTTCCTGAGTCTTATATCGTCTTTGAGTAGCTTCTTCAGAAGCTCAAAGGCAACATTCTTTTGCTGCATGTTTTGTACCTCTAATAAGAATTCATCAGAGAGAATGCTTATGTCAGGCGTCTTAATGCCGGCCGCTTGAAAGACATCTATCACACCGTCACTTGTCAGTGCTTCATCCACAATTTGTTTAATCGCAGAATCTACCTCGTAGTCTGACTTTACGCCCGAGGGATTGAATTTATTAATCCGTGCTTTCACCGCTTGAAAGAAGGCTACATCATCCTTAATCAAATCAGCATCAAAACTGGGTATGGACATCGCGAAGGATTTAGAAAGGGACATGATCTCTTTTAAGAACCGATCTTTCAAATCTTGAGATGATAGAATAAAGTTTTGAGCGCCAAGTAGTACCTGTAGCTTTATGTTGGTCTCTGCTTTGAAGTAGGCCTTGTAGTCAAACCCATGGAACATCTGCTCGACGATCTCAAACTTTTCCTTCATTAGCGCAATAGCCTCTCTAATGTCTACAAAAGCATCGCCCTCTCCGCCACTCTGCAAATAGGTACCCATAGCACTGCGAAGTTCTTGTCCGATACCTATGTAATCTACTATGAGACCCCCCGGCTTGTCCTTATAGACTCTGTTAACCCTGGCAATTGCCTGCATTAAATTAGCGCCTTGCATCTTTTTGTCTACATACATGGTGTTCATGCTTGGGGCATCAAAACCAGTAAGCCACATATCACGAACGATAACCAACTTTAGGGTATCTCCGGGCTCTTTCATTCGAATAGCCAACTCCTTACGTTGTTGTTTCGTTGTTCGATGGGGCTGGAAACTTTCAGGGTCGTCAGATGATCCAGTCATGATAAGCTTTATCATTCCTTTGTCTAAATTATCGCTGTGCCAATCGGGTCTTATCTCTATGATTTGTGCATAGAGATCAACGCAGATCTGACGGGTCATTCCAACTATCATTGCCTTGCCTTCAAAAGCCTCTTGTCGTGCCTCAAAGTGAGTGATGATGTCAGTGGCTACATCTTTAAGTCGATCGGGGTGACCAACAATAGCATTAATCGTTGCGTTTTTCTTCTTTGATTTCTCTAGCTGATCCTCTGTGGTTTCTGAAATCTCTGCGACTAAAGAATCTATCTGATCACTAGCCTCACTATTGAGTTTAATCTTAACCAACCTTGCCTCATAGCTAATCGGTACTGTAGCTCCATCATCTACCGCTTGCTTGATGTCGTAGACGTCTATATAGCCACCAAATACGGCAAGGGTAGACTTGTCTTCCTTTTCTATAGGCGTTCCCGTAAAGCCAATGTAAGAAGCGTTAGGAAGCGCGTCCCTCATGTATTTAGCATTACCGTAGCGAATCTCGGATCCGGCCTCAACCTCAACCAAGCGGCCTTTAAACCCGTACTGACTACGATGCGCTTCATCTGCAACAACTATAATGTTGGTTCTCTCTGAGAGTGTGTCGTAAACATTCCCCTCTTCGGGGCTGAATTTTTGAATAGTGGTAAAAATAACTCCACCACCGGAGACCTTTAAAAGCTCCTTAATATGGTCCCGGTTTCTAGCCTGTACGGGGGTTTGTCTGAGCAGTCCAACGCAGTTACCAAAGGTGCCGAATAGTTGGTCGTCTAAGTCATTTCTATCGGTAAGAACAACTACCGTAGGGTTCTTCATTTGGGGGTGTGTGATAATCTGCCCACTATAGAAAACCATAGAAAGAGACTTGCCACTTCCCTGGGTATGCCATACCACACCAACCTTGCGATCTCCATGCTCTGAATTGGTGGCCCTTAATGTTTGTACTACGGCCTTTTGAACGGCATAGTACTGGTGGTAAGCAGCAACCTTTTTAATCTTTGATATCGATATCAACCCTGTATTTTGATCCTTCTTTTCCTCTGCTTCAAAGACCGTACAGTATCTGATGAGGTTTAATAAAACCCTTTTATCAAACATGTGCTTGGTCATGACCTGCAGGTCTGTCTGTAATCCTGCCTCTTCTGGTGACTTCCAGCTTAAGAAACGTGTAAAGGGTGCAGAGGCACTGGATACTTTTGCGTCTATACCATCAGATATAACGCAGAGTGCATTGTAGAAAAAGATGCTTGGGACATCCTTTTTATAGTTTTGGATTTGCGTGTATGCATTACGGATAGTTGCCTTTTCACTGGTTGCATTTTTAAGCTCAACTACTACTAAAGGAAGACCATTGATATAGATAACTACATCCAATCTTCTGTTTACATTATTCTCTTTTATGACTAATTGGTTTACTGCCCAATAAGTGTTGTTCTCAAGGTTCTCAATGTCTAATAGATCAACATTGACACCTTTGGCTGAACCATCTTTGGTATACTCAACAGGAACACCACTTGTAAGATAGGTGTGGAAACACTCGTTGTTTTCCATGATATCCTCAGTACCTAAATTCAGAACCTTTTGATGGGCCTCATTAATGGCGGATGACGGTACTTCTGGGTTGAGTCTTTCGATAGCTTTAAGAAGCTCGTTTTCTAATACTACACTTTCATAGTCCTTGCGCTGTGGATTATCTGAGTCAGGGGCAATATCAGGACCATGATGAAACGCAAAGCCTTGACCAGTTAATTGGTCAATAAATGCCATTTCAATGAGGTCTTCATTAAGCATCTGCAGTTTGTTTTATATTATTTACTCTAACCTGACCACTCATGAGTTTTGGCAATAGGGTATCTCTTGTTTTGGTGAGGGATTGGATTTGAGATTTATTACTTTGGATTTTTTTAATTAGATCACTTATTATGCTCTCAAATCGACAAATTATATTTTTAGAAGGAATAGTCAAAGACAGTGAGTTTAGTAGTGTCTGCGTTAATAAAGGTTGACTTGATCCTTCAGCCATATTATTTAGATTAATTTTTTTTAAGTAATACAAAATGAAACATAAGTAATCTTTTAATTTTGGCTTTGCTGAAATTGCGTTATCTGAAATCCATATTCTTTTATTTTCTAAATAAATACTACCACAATAAGCACCAACTCTTCCTATTATAATGACTTCCCCTTCAGAGTTATATTTATCTGAATACCCTAAAATCCCATTGCCTCCGTAAATCGGGAAGATTCCTTGTTGTTTTGGGCGAGATTTACCATTTGAAAATTCAACAATATCTCCCAACTTCCCAACTCTCCAATCCTCAGGTAATTCGTCTCCAATTTGGTATTTCCCAAACCACTCTTTAAAAATGGTTTGAGCCATAGTTTCCAAGGTCTTATTTTGGGATTGTAAGAGCTCTATTTTATCATCAAATGCAGTTAAGACTTTAGCTATGGCTTTTTGTTCTGGCAGAGGAGGGAGGTCTATTGGTAATAATCCCACAGAAGTTCTGGGTAATTCAGTCTGACCAGTTGTTCCTTCAGCTAAAAACTCAATTTCTCTTTCTTTTCCCGATAATAATAATCCTAAAAATGGTTTAAAAATATTATCGTTTGGTCTAACAATAGTAACATGACTGTCTACTGTAGCTAATGTATCATTTAATTTGTACTGAGCGACCCTACCTAAAGTGCCAACGCCAGTTGAACAAATTAAAATATCTCCAGATTTTAATCTTTTTTCATCACTTACATTTTTTAAGCTCAAATCATGAAACCTTGCATTTAATAAGGAAACTTTATGATCTCTTATACATCTTTGATTTATAACAAAAACAGATTCATTTTCACAATATTTTGGAGTAATTCCCCTGTGAATGTAGTTTGTTATGTCACTTAAAAAGGTCATTTTCCAATCTTGTGGTATGTTATTCTCAACTCCCATATTTACAGATTTACTCCAATATTAGAAAGTTGATCCTTAATTTCTTGGTTCAGCTCAGCTTCCTTTTCCATTTGCTCTTTTAGAGTAGCAGATAAGTCAGCCATCTTGTCTTCAAAAGGAATACCATCATCCTCTTCATCAGGAATACCTACATACCTTCCTGGAGTGAGAACATGCTTATGCTTTTGAATCTCTTCAATAGTAGCACTCTTACAGTAGCCTTTTATATCCTCATAATCACCACCTTTTCTCCAGTTGTGGTAAGTACCTGTAATGGTGTCTATATCTTCTTCAGCAAGGTCTCTATGTACACGGTCTTTCATAAAGCCCATCTCTGAGGCATCAATAAACAATACCTCTTTACTGTGGTTGATTTTCTCTCTTCTTAAATACCATATACAAGCGGGAATAGTTGTGTTAAAAAACAACTGCTTTGGTAATGCAACAATACACTCTACCAAATCTTCCTCAACCATTCGTTGTCTTAAATCACCTTCACCAGAAGTGTTAGAACTTAAAGAACCATTGGCCAGTACCGTTGCCATAACTCCCTTAGGAGCTAGGTGATACAGCATGTGCATCATCCATCCATAGTTGGCATTGCCATTAGGAGGCACGCCTAATTTCCAACGGGCATCATCCTGTAGAATATCTATCCCCCAATCCTTTTGGTTAAAGGGGGGGTTAGCTAATATGAAATCTGCTTTTAAGTCTGGATGTGAATCCTTTAAAAAGGAGCCCTCCGTATTCCAAGACACAAACTGTGAGTTGATATTACGAATAGCTAAGTTCATCTTAGATAGCTTCCAAGTAGTCTGGTTGCTCTCCTGTCCGTAGACAGTAATGTCACTAATCTTTCCTTGGTGTTCAGTGACAAACTTCTCACTCATCACAAACATTCCACCAGAACCACAAGCAGGATCATACACCCTGCCTTTATAAGGTTCTATCATTTCTACCATTAACCTTACAATGGCTTTAGGGGTATAGAACTGTCCTCCTTTTTTACCTTCTGCATTGGCAAACTCTCCTAAGAAATACTCATACACTCTACCAAACAGATCTTTAGACTTTTCATTCTCAGCCTGTAGCTCCGTGTTGGATATTAGATCAATCAATTGACCTAAGGAGGCTTTGTCAAGATTGGCTTTACCATAAACCTTAGGCAAAACATTTTTGAGTCCCTTATTTTCTCTTTCAATCGCCTCCATAGCCTCATCTATGGTTTCTCCAATAGATGGAAGCTTGGCATTGTTGTGTATATGTGACCAACGTGCAGTTTTAGGAACGAAGAATACATTTTCTGCTAAATACTCATCTCTATCTTCTGGATCTGAATACTCATCACCTTCTAATTTCTCATAGAGCTCATTAAAGGTTTCGGAGATATATTTTATAAACACCAATCCAAGTACTACATACTTGTATTCTGCGGCATCTATGTTCTTTCTTAGTTTATCTGCGGCCTTGAACATTTGTTGTTCAAATGTTCCGTCTTTTGATTCTTTAGCCATTTATTTGAAGTATTTCGCAGCCTCTAAGGCCATGTCTTTATTACTCTTCCCAATATAATTTAAAAACATTGCTTCAGAGCTGTGCCCTGTCATATAAATTAAGAGTGTAGTTGGTACTGTTCCATAGTGGTTAGTGGCAAATGAGCGTCTCCCTATGTGACTCGCCACCAGCTCATGTTTAGGATAGAGACCTTGAACTTTTCTGAATTGATTTTCAGCAGGATTATTAGAGACGTTAATCGACTTCCCACCATATACCTCTTCGTCAATTTCTGCAATTTTACAGACCTCTTTTACATGTCTGTTATAGTGTTGATCCGATATGCTAGCGGGAAATTCCCCGTCGTTATTATCCAAGACTGCTTGTACTTCTTTAGTCAATGGAATGGTCATGAGCTTCCCGGTTTTCTTTTGCTTAAACTCTATGAAGGTATCTCCGTTTTCTACTCTGATCATTTTCTTTGTAAACCGCATAAAGTCTGAAATTCGCTGACCAGTAAAGCAACTAATAATGAGCCACTCTCGGGCATTTATTAGATGAGGCTTATCCAAATGGGCAGTCTCGATTTGCTTTATCTCTTCAAACGACAAATAAATAGTATCAGTCTTTTCTTTGTTGAGCTTTAGTTCATCTAGCTCTCGATGAACCTCAAGGCCCTTTGATCTCGCGAACTTGCAAAAGGTTTTAATACTGGCGAGTTCCTTGGAGATGGTGTTGGAAGAATAATTTTCTCCCTTACAGTAAGTATGAAAAAGGTGTTTAAAGTCCTCATTGACATTACTGATTAGAATTGTCTTCTTTAACGATTTCTCGAACCTTTCTAGTTTGTGTTTAATGACTTTATACTTCTGAAGAGAGCCAGGTCGGAGGTCGATTCTTTTTTGTTCAAGAAAGTAGTCGATAAACTTTATTAGGTGCGTAGGAATCTCTTTAACACCCTTATCAGGAGAGTAGTAATTCTCAACCCATTGGGCAAGTAGTTGTTTTGTTACTTGAGCAGGAGCAGGGGTGGTGTTAAACTCCTTTAGGATATGATTATTGATCCTGTCTAGCTCTTCGTTTGTCTCTCTTCGAAGATTATAAATAGTAATGTCTCTACTTTTAGTATAATGCTGTTTAGTCCAGTATTTCTTTGATACCTCTAATTTAGTTTTTGCGGGGACAGTATAGTTCACCGAGTCACAAGTAAATAATAATCGAAGAGTTAAAAATCCAGATTCCCTTGTAGATCGATATAAGAAGTTTACGGTGGCCATCACGATAGATTTAAATTCACTGTAAGTGAAGATAAGATAATCATCAATTATTGTACGATTATTGTACGATGAAACGCAATTAAATGAAAACACATGCAATCAAAAGAAGATATAGGCATTCCCTTAAAGCACTGTTATTGTTGCATCTACGTTGATTTTTACTGTGTTTACAGGGGGTAGGGTAGAGCTCGGTATTTCATATATTGTGTTCCCTTCCTCTCTGCAGATAAAATCCCTACTACACTTATATACAGTGTGTTAGGGATTTTTTTTTGTGAATCGCTAC
>Ga0209279_10001346_pt1 | contig 13207 bp, 20 predicted proteins | sample CoawatmetaG00DNA_3_FD_187508 | JGI IMG/M metagenome (GOLD analysis project Ga0209279, IMG submission 187508) | Marine microbial communities from the West Antarctic Peninsula - Coastal water metaG006-DNA (SPAdes) (version 2) | ecosystem: Environmental > Aquatic > Marine > Coastal ... | reverse complement strand
CAAATACAAATGGTGGATATGATGGAGCTAGTAAAATTATGGCTACAACAGCAACACCTGATGTAAGATTAACATTACCAGATGATGGAAGTGTTAAAGTTCAAATGGGTAATCAAGTTGTAGTTCCTTTGACAATTACACCAAGTGTAGATGAAATAACAGGACTACCTACAAAGATTGCAGGATTTGAGTTTGAAGTTAGATATAAAGAAGAACAACTAACTTTTATAGACGCACAAACAGGACTTTTACCAGGGCCTTGGATGACTTATTTAAACGAAAGTGAAATTGATGATGATGGATACAAAATAATTTCATTTGGAGCATTAGAAAATTCACCAAACAATGCACCAGAAGATTATTATATAACAGAAGAAATGATTGGTTTACAATTAATATTTAATTCAAAACTAAATGAAAACAACAACCAAGAATGGACAGAAGCAGACTTACAATTTGTAGGAAAATCTAACGCTGGTAATCCAAATGGTGATGACTTGTTTATGGATAGACAAAGTGGTAAGATTAGAATATGGAATAAGTTTTGGGCGTTCGGTGGTGGACAACCATCAGAAGACGAGATGACTTATGTTTATCCAAATCCATATAAAGATAGTGAACATAGTTCAATTAACTTCCAATTCTATATGGAATCAACTGGTCAAGTATCAATTAGTATTTATAACGCTAATGGTCAAAAGGTTGGAACTTTATTAGATGAAGTCGTTAATGACGGAATGCACACATATACTTTTTCAGACTTGCCAGATGCTTTCGGTGAAGGATTTGGTGGATACCAAGAATTAGATTCTGGTATTTATCTATTCGTAATGGAAACAGAAAACAAAATTAAGTCTAAGAAATTTACAATAATAAAATAGGGAAATGATAATGAGAAAAATACTCAACCATATATTCTCTGATACAGGAGAATTTGTATTAAGAACAACAATGGCAATTATATTTTTGGCATTCTTTACAACTAATTGTTTAGGACAAACAATCAATGATACTGATGAAGCTAGACAAGAAATTAGAGAAATGGATAATCACCAAGACAAACTTCAACAAGAAAGAATCTGGAGACAAAAGAATATGAACAGACAGAATGAAGTTGATAATATGATTATGAAGATGAAAATGCACGATAGGAAAGTAGTTGATGACTACAAACATAAACATTTGTTACTGACTTCTGAATATGAAAAAAAAATGCATAAAAAAACATATCACCAAAATTGGAAACAAAAGAAAAGAACCCAAAGAATAGTAGGTGCTATCGTAATTTTTAGTGTAGGATATTACTTTGGAGAAGAATCACATAAATATAGTTACCAAAAGAAAAAATGGGACTATGACGGGAGAGATAGTAGAAAATGAAAAAACTATTAAGTTTATTAATTTTAACAGGAACATTATTTGCACAAGCAAATAATATATTTACAATTAATCCAAGCATTTATAGTGCAGGAACAGGAAATACAGGTATAGCAAATTTTAATTCTAATAACTTACATCATAATCCAGCATTTGTATTGGATTCAAGTAGAGTAATTATATCAAATGTAAAATGGTTACCAACATTAGTAGATGATATGGGATATGCCAATTTACAATATAATTCAGGTAAGTTTGGTATTGAACTATTTTATTTTGATTATGGTAGTCAAACAGAAGCAGACCAGGGTGGTATTATTATTGGAGATTTTAATTCATCATCAACAAAGGTTGGTTTTAGTTATGGACACGACTTAAATGGTTGGTTATTGGGTGGTAGATTTAATGTTTACCAACACGACATTTACGAAACTGAAGGAACTTCTATGAATTATGGTTTAGACTTTGGTGTTCATAAGCAATTCAATAATACTTCACTTGGCTTAGTATTAAAAGACTTGGGTGGAACATCAAAATTTAGTGAAGAGGATGTTAAACTTCCAATATCATTTGGTATAGGTGTTAAACACTCAATCAAAGATTTTAGTATATTGTCGGATGTAAAACTTTTTGAAGATTATTCTTCATTTGGGATTGGTGGTGAATACTTATTAGGAAACACGGGTAGTGTCAGATTAGGATATTATTCAGAACCAGAATTTGAAGTTGATTATATCACATTTGGTGGTGGAATCGTAACCGAATTTATAAATATAGATTTAGCATATCTTATTAACAAAGATAGCTTTCATAACGAAACCTTGATGTTATCATTCGGGTTTGATTTTTAGGAGATAAAAAATGACAATGTTAGAGACATTAATAGAACAAGGACATATTACAAGTGCAGGTTTAGGAGTAGCAACAGAACCTTGTAGTGAAGATTGTGTCGATACAGATGGTTTGGATAGCGGAGAATTTCCAGGCAAGTGTGGAGATATACAAGGACAATATGGCGAAGACGACAACTTTGTTGAAGTATTAGTATATTGTGATACTTCTCAATCTGAAATAAATAAAAATCGTGGTTCATTATCAAGACTTTGGTATAATTCAGATTTTTGTGATAGTGAATTTTCAGAAGTAGTAGAACCAAGTTTTATTCCAGTAGACGAAGTTGTAGACGAGGAAGAGTAATGATAGAATACAAATGTGAAAATTGTGATTGCAAAAATTGCGATTGTGAAAATTGTAATTGTGAAAATTGCGATTGTAAATAGAGGAAAATAAAATGGCAAAAGAAGTAGTAGATACAGAAAAAATGTTAGATGATGTTCAGAATAAAAAATTCGGATTATCAATAACAAACATTGTAAGTATAGTAACGGTGTTATCAGGTTTGATAGCAGGTTGGTATACATTTACAGGTAGAATAGATTCATTAGAAGAAGTAGTTCAAGGATTTGCAGAAGCAAGTGATATAGAAATAGTCACTAACAAAATCCAAAGTTTTGATGATGATATCATTTACCTAAGAGAAAAATTAGATACCGTAGGTGAAGTTGATTTATCACCATTAGAAAAAGATATTGTAAACCTTTCTCGTGATATTAAAGAACTTAAAGGTTCTATCCGAGCAATCAAGAATAATATCGAAGAACTACACGGCGACCCATTAGCAAAGTTTAAAAAATAATGATGTTCTTCAAAACAAAAGAAGCAAAAATCAAACACTTACAAAAAGAGTTGAAGCGAGATGACTTATCTTTATTAAAAAGATTAATTCTTATGGTTCAATTAATGATGTTAGGGTTTGGGAAGGTAGATAAGTAATGACATTTATTATAGCAGAACCGTGTGTCGGAACTTGTGACACAGCTTGTGTATCGGTTTGTCCCGTAGATTGTATTCACGGGCCAATTGATGTAACAGGATTAGGAGCAGAAGTTCCAGGATTAAAAACATTAGATGGATTACAATTATTTATTGACCCAGAGGAGTGTATTGATTGTGGGGCTTGTGAACCTGAATGTCCAGTTGAGGCTATCTTTGATGAAGATATGTTGCCTGACGAATGGGAAAAATACACAGAAATTAACGCAAACTTTTTTAAGGAATAAAAAAATGAAAAAACTATTATCACTATTAATATTAGTACCTTTTTTATTTAGTTGTGCAACATCAAGAGTTGAAGCACAATCAGGTAAATCAAAAGTTCAAACTAAAATAGCTTCCTATGAAGCAGAAAAAACACTTGATGATATCAAATGGTATGATGGAGAACCTGAAGGTATCCAAATGATTAACATTAAAATACCACAAGAAATGGTTAATATGTATCCAGAACTTCGTGAGAAGAGAGTTGGATTCGGTATGACTAATAGAATCATTGAAGCACTTGAAGAAGCTGGTAGATTTTATTTCGTTGAGGAGAAAGATGAAATAATTGCTAAGATGGTTAAAGAGTGGGAAAGAAGTGTTAGTGGAATGTTAGAAGAAGAAATAAGTGTTGGACAATTTGCAACTACTAAGTATTTTATTTATGCAGAATTATATGACTTCTCAGTTTCTAATACAGAAGAAATTAAAAAGAGAAAAATTAAAATAAGTAATAAAACAAGTGTTGGTATTCAAGTTCGTTTAGTTTCAGTTGAAACGGGTAGATACATTACAGGTAGTGGTTTAGGACAATCAACAAAAGAAGGTGCAGGATTTTTAAAGAATCCAAGTATGGAATTTGACCAGTCAACAGTTTCATATGCAACAACAGGAGCAACCATAACCGCAGTCGCAAATGTATTAAGACGTATGGAAAAAAGAGGTTGGTAAAATGAATGAAATGGTTACTTACACTACTATTAATAGGTAGTTTATACGGACAGAGTAGAGATTTCAATTATAATTATGTAGACCCGTGTACTCAACAAGCGGTTAATCTTAATTATAAAACAGAAACAACTGCTAGTGGATTTTGGGTTACCTATTATAATCAAAGAAAATTTTTTACTTGGGAACAAGTAGCAGATGGAACATTACAAAATTGGACTGAACAAGTTTATTCTGATTTTCAAAGTTTGTTTCCGTGTGCAGTTAATATAGCAGAAGAAGCTATTGCGTCGGTCACTTCATTAAATCTTTCGGATGAATTTGAGGATGATGATGATATATCAACTTCTGAACCAAGTTTTATTGGTGGGGATATAGTTTCTACTAAATATGAATGGGCTTGGGTTACTTCATTGAACTCTACATATATGACAGAGAACTTTGATTTAACACGAGAGCAAAATTATACAGCTAACATTACTACAAATGGTAAGAAGTTTTTAGGTTTGTATGGACAAGGATTCAAACTAAAAGCTAAAAAACAAAATTTATTTTGGAATGTTGGTGGATTATGGTATAGAACTTTCGAAGGTGATGATTGGTTAATTACAGGCAATTACGGAAAAGTTTTAAAAAAAGATTTTAAGGAAGTTGGATTGTTAAGTTCAAGTATTGGAAAGATATCAGGACAAAACTTCTTTAACTTAAATACAATGTATGGATTCCAAACTTCAATTCCTATGAGGAACACAGAATTGGTTTTACAAACATTTGTAAGTTACACAGTATTTAGATATTTTGAGGGATTAAATCAGAAAACTAAATATTTATTACTGGAGAGTCCAATATTGATTTATCCAGGTTTAAGTGTAGATGTCCCATTTGGACAATCATTTAAACTAAATATTGGGTTTAATATTGGATACAACACATTGGTTAATGACTTGGGTGATAGAAATGTTACTTATTCATTGGTCATTGGAACTAACTTTTAGGAGTGAAAATGAAAAAGATAATTGGATTACTATTATTAGGTGTTCTTTACGGACAAATGCCTCAACCAACAATGATTGGTCAGGATTTTAAAGTCCCTACAATGAGCATATCTAATTTTGTAAATCAAGCGGAAATTGAGGGTCTTGAAGATTCACGAGTCTTTCTTGGTGTCAGACAAATCCTTACTGAAAATGTAATGGATTCGAGATATGATTTAGTTGAGGGAGATTCAGACTTTGAAATGAAAGCTAGAGTAGTTTATTTAGGTAGACCGAGAACATCAGCAACAATTTTAGGGATTTTTAAAAAGGAATCAACCACAACAGAAATTCGTGTAGTAGTTGAACTAATTAATAATCAAACAGGTAAAATTGTAAGCGGTAATGGTGTAGGATTTACCAAAAGAGATATAAGTGCTACCGGGTTACAGATAAATAAAGATTTACCTTTTGATAGAAGTGAACTTGGTGGTGCATTGAAAGAGGCCATCGAAAATGCAGTTAAAGAAATATTATAAAGACATAGTATCATTAGTGGCAACATTGTCATTATTAGCTACTGTCCTTTTTATAAACAAATATGATGTGAAACAATTGTATCGTGAGTTTGCAACTCTACGATTAAAAGTAGATATTCAAGAAAAAGTAATTGCTAATTTAGAAGATAGAGTTTATAATTATTCTAAACAATATCGTGAATTGGAAATAGAACTTGAAGAGCATAATAAAACTCGTGGTATTGAAAATGCAGATTTATATGAGAGACTAAGAGAACTTGAGAGAGAAATTTTAGTCCTTTCAGATATGATTGCTAATAGAAAACCTGATACAGTGTTTTCAGCAGGAAGTGATGTAAAAGAATTTTTTGACAGACAAGAAAATCGTTTAGGATTTTATGAAACTGAAGGACAAGCATTACTTGGTTGGAAAGATGATTATTTAACAACGTCTCAATTTAAATTGAATACCGTTGGTAATCTTACATTACAACCAAAGATAAAAAAAGTCAGTAAAGATGAATTTTATTCATACATTGATGAAACGAGTATTGGTGGAATAACCATACACGGACAAGGTGAAGTTCAAAAAATACAACCACCAAGAAATCAATTAAGTTTAGGCCCATTTATAGGCGTAGCATATAACCAAACAACTGGCTTAACTGAACCAGTTATTGGAATTGGGTTAACATATAATATGATTAAAATTTGGGATTGGAGATGATAAAACTATCAATAACAGGCGAAGGAAATCAGACAATTACAAAAGTATGTAACACTTGTGGGTGTCATTTAGAAGATTTAACTACTGATGATATATTAGTAGTACCTACTTGGAATAGTGGAAGTGGATTAACAATAAAAGATTCACAGGGAACTGTGGTATCAAGAACTGAACTACCAAATTCATTATGTAATTGTGAATGTGAGGATTGTGAATGATTAAATTAAAACAACTGATAAGTGAGGGATTAAAAGATATGGTTTTTACTAAAACCATAAAACCTAAACATCAGAAAAAAATGAAAAGGGAAGTTAAATTATTCCCACCAAAAGTATCGTTGTCAGGTATAAAACCACCTGCTAATGATAGTCAAAAAACAAAATCGGAAATACATTATCTACTTGCATACAATGACGGAGTTATTGATAATAAATTTGTAGAGAAGTATGATGATACAGTAAAAGTATTTATGGAAGCAATAGAGAAAAATAATATTGATGTTAAAGCAGAATACTTAGAACAGATTATTCAAGACACAGCCAAATATCTCTTTAAATTAAAATATAAATACAACAGACCAAGACCATTTCAAATAGCAGAATATTATAATATAAAAGATTTTAAACGACATAACTTAGATACTGCTAAAACACCAAGTTATCCAAGTGGACACGCATTACAAGGTCGTTTAATCGGATTAGTATTGAGTAAGAAAGACCCAAAGAATACAGATGAATATATGGATATAGGAAAGAAGGTTTCTGAATCAAGAATAATGGGTAGAGTTCATTATCCGAGTGATAAAGAATATGGTGAGAAGTTAGCAGATGAATTATTTAGACAAATGAAAGGTAACGAATAATGGGTTGGTTCGGTAAAAAGAAAGAAGAAAAGGTAGAGGTAGCCAGTAAAGAGTTAACAATGAATACAAAGTCATTGATAGATATTCCAGTAGGAAATAAATCTACAAATATAATTTATCAGGGCCCAATGTCTGGAATGAAAGAAGCAGTAGATAAATGGAATATGGAAAATAAAAGATGAAAAAACTACTAACAGAATTACATTTACTAATGGAAAGGATAGATTTTCAGTATGTAGCTACAGAATTAGTAAAGAACTATAATTTAAAATCTAAAGTAAAGTTTGGAACATTCAGTAAAGATAAAGGTGGTTATAATTGGGATGGTGATGTAATTAATTTACAAAAGTCTTTTTCAAATGTAGATGACTTTATCATTACAGTTCTACACGAAATACATCACGCTATCCAAGTCGATAAATACGGAAGAAAGAAGTTCTTAAAGAAATATGCTCAAGCAGGTAATATGGCTGCATTAGATGGTAAAGATAGATACCTTGCAAATAAGTGGGAAAAGAAAGCAGAGAATTGGGCTCAACAGGAATATCGAACAAAATGGAAAGGTAATTTCTAATACTGGTATAACTTTTGCTTTGTCAGTACCTACCTACAATTATATATATGGTTGAAAATACTGAAAATCAATTATTTCTTTTTTAAATAAAATAAATTATGTTTTAGAAGTTTTATCTTATACTTATTAATATATATGAAAAGTCGTTCAGCAAAAAATAAAGGTAAACGGTTACAGAATCAAGTCCGAGATTTAATCTTGGAAAAATTCAATCAATTAGAAGAAGATGATGTTCGTTCAATCACAATGGGTGATTCGGGTGAAGATATCTTATTATCACCAGCCGCAAGGAAATTGTTTCCATTCTCGGTAGAGTGTAAAAATCAAGAAAAATTAAATGTGTGGAGCTCGTTAGAGCAAACTGAAACAAATGCAGGTAAACATACACCTTTGTTAATATTCAAGAGAAACCGAAGTAAAACATACGCAGTTTTGCAATTAGATGATTTAATGGAGATGTTAAATGAAAAACAATAGAGTTCAGATAGAAAAGTGGTCAGATGATAAATCAACAGAATATGATTACAAAGTATTGATTTATGGAAACTATACTTATAGAAAAAATTTAGAAGCAGATAGTTTAGTAGAGGTATTAAGACACCTAATTCCATTTATGTCTAAACAACAAAAGATACACTTTACAATACCAATACCTGAGTATGTAGAAAGTCTAAACTTCCCTAATGTAGAACAAATCATTTATAAACAACCAACTTATATCAATACTATGCGACAACACTTCAATGTAATGGAGTTTATGAAGATAGTTAATTGGAGACATAATGATTGGGATATCGTTTATACACACCTACCAGAACACTCTTTACAGATAGCAAATTGCTTTCACAACGGAACAAACATTGAACCAAAAATAATTGGGTATTCGCATTGGTTTGAAGTTCCTGAAAATGCACCATACGGGGAGGGCGCATCAGACTATCGTGTAAACTCAAGTAATAATCCAGTTCGTTCTATTGATTTAAGTGTAGCAGGATTATTGGTTCAACAAGAGTGTGGAGTCAATTCAGAGTGGTTAAAACAATTAACTATTAAAGAAGCATCTAAACATTATAACCAAACCGTATTAGATGACTTGGAAAAAATTATACAACCACATTATTTGGGTGTTGATAGAATCAATATTAGAAAAGAATACAAAGACAAGACAGTTATCTTCAATCATAGAGGAGCTGGATATACAGGTTGGGCTTGGTTTTGTGAAGCTATGGACGAACTCTGGACTGAACGCCAAGATTTCAAAGTCTATACCACAATGGCAAGTCCATCACCTTCAAGAGAATGGCATGAAAAAGTTAATTTAGCAGGTAGAGATGAATATATGGATTTCTTATCTACAATGAAGTTTGGTGTGGGAACATTTGAAACATATAGTGCTTGGTCAATATCAACAACTGATGGATTTAGTGTTGGTGTTCCATATCTATTACCAAATAAATTATGTTATCCTGAAATGGTTAGTGTTTCTGACAAACCTTATCCGTATTTATATGAGGACAGGAAAGACTTTAAGAAAAAGTTTATAGAGATGTTAGATAATCCTATCGAATACAATACAGAAGAACTTGCACAACATATGATATGGGAAGAAAGAATATCCAAATGGTTTAATAGTTGGAAAAATGTATTTGATTTAAAACCAATGAGTAATACAGAGGGATTACAAAGATGTGTAGACTTTATTAAGAAGAGAGGTTGCACAAACAAATTTGAAATGATGAATGAATTTGGTTGGGGTTACAGAGTTAAGTTTAATTCTTATAGAAATGCATTAAGAAACAACAAAGATATTAAATTTACAAAAGATGGATACGAGTGGATAGGAGATAATGATGAATAAAGAATACATTATGAAATGTAATGTAGGTATTTATGAAACAGATGGATACTTCAAATTAGGTTGGGAAATATTAAAACACAGATGTTGGCACCTATTCAATCACGGAAAGTGGATAGATTAATGAATAATATGAATGAAAAAGAACAAATAGTAATAACAAGTGGATATTTTGACCCACTACACGTAGGACATTTAGAATATCTACAAATGGCTAGTAAGTTGGGTGATAAGTTAGTAGTTATCATCAATAACGACAAACAAGCTATATTAAAAAAGGGTAAACCATTTATGGCAGAACGTGATAGATTAGAAATCGTTTTTGCGTTAGGCATAGTGGATGAGGTCATCATAAGTGTAGACGAGGACGCAAGTGTATGTAAATCACTCGAAATGGTAGCCAGGTTCCACGAACTCTCAAGCCTTACCTTTTGTAAGGGTGGAGATAGGAACTTCGGAGAAGTTCCAGAAGTTACAACTTGTGAACGATTAGATATCGAAATGGTAGACGGATTAGGTGAAAAGATTAGAAGTTCATCGGAATATACGGGCTTAAAAGAAAAGCTACCTACATTAGATGATGTAGAGATGATTCAACAAGGTATTAAAAATTTAGATTTAGAAGAAGAGTTAGAAGCTCGTGATTTAAAAGCTAGGGAATCGGGACTATTGGAAGTATGAATATAGGTTTAATACAATTATTGGATAAAGTATTGAATTCCAAAGGACAATCATTAAGTAAATCTAATGAGTATATGTGGTGGAGTCCTTTTGTTCAACACCATAAGCCAAAGCTACAAGTCAATATCCAAACGGGTAAATGGCATTGTTGGGTAAGTAATCAAGGTGGACACAACTTATATCAATTATTTAAAAAAGCTGGCGCTGGGTACAATGAGTTCAAAGAATTAAATCAAATGCTCGGAGATGTATCCTTTTATCAGAAAGATGGAGATAAGAATAATGAAGTCATACAATTACCAAAAGAAATGAAATCATTATCAGACCCATTCGATACATCAATCACTAAAGAACACGCAATAAGATTTTTAAGAAAACGAGGTTTTGGTTCAGACGATATAGCACGATACAACTTGGGATATTGTTCAGAAGGCATATATAACAATAGAGTCATTATACCGAGTTATGATTCAGACGGAAAGTTAAATTACTTTGTAGGACGAGATTTCTACAATTCAAACTTCAAATATAAGAACCCACCTTTTCCAAAAGATGTTGTCGGATTCGACCTATATGTTAATTGGTCATTACCGATTATCTTGGTAGAGGGTGTATTTGACGCTATGAGCATTAAATCCAATGCAATCCCTTTGTTCGGGAAAACTATTTTACCTAAACTTTCAAATAAAATTATCGAAAAACGAGTTAACTCTATATTTATTGTTTTGGATAGTGATGCTTTTGACGATGCTATACAAATGGTTGAAAGGTTTTCCGACAATGGTATATCCGTAAACTTTGTTAAGTTGGACGGGAAAGACCCAAACGATTTAGGTTATCATCAAATGATTAAAGAAATACATAAAGCTATTCCAATGAATTTTAAAACACTAATGGAAATGAAACTCTATGGAAAACAATATTTGGCAAATTGACGATGGAATATACAAAGTTCACGTTCGTGATATGGATGCCTATGCTAAGATTAAAGAATTTTTAAAATCCAATGAAAATAATTGGTATAAAAAAGACGGAGTTATATTCGCATATGACGTTACCGTAGAAGAGAAAAAGTTAAAAGAAGTAAAGAAAATACTCAAGGAGTTTGATTGTTAGAATCAAAAATTAAGGTTCCATTTAGGAAACTAAAACACATACATCACATTAGTGATATCCAAATAAGAAATTTACAACGACACAAAGAATACGAACAAGTTTTTGAAGGACTTTACGAACAAGTAAAGAAGAATCCAAATAATGCTATATCGTATATTGGTGGTGATATAGCACATTCTAAATGTGAGATGTCTCCAGAATTGATTGACCAATTATCAAGGTTGTTTAAAAACTTAGCAGACATATGCCCATTAGTTATTATTGCAGGTAATCACGATTGTAATTTAAATAATTTAAATAGATTAGATTGTTTAACACCTATCGTAGAAAATCTAAATCATCCAAATCTACATTATCTAAAACGAACAGGCGTGTATAAATGTGCCGATACTAATTTAGTAGTGTGGGATGTTTGGGATAAAGAAGAAGATTATATCAAAGCAAAAGATATTAAAAATGATGATACTAAAGTTGTATTGTTTCACGGAACAGTAGATAGAAGTGAAACTGATTTAGGATTCAAGTTACCATCTAAAGTCAAAATGAAAATGTTTGACGGATATGATTTAGGATTACTTGGAGATATTCACAAAAGACAATTTTTAAATAAAGAAAAAACCATAGCATATTGTGGTTCATTAGTTCAACAGAATCACGGAGAAGATGTAGGTAAAGGTTATTTACTTTGGGATGTTCCAAAGAGAACATCAGAATATATTGAAATACCAAATGAATATGGTTATTATACGATTGATATAGATAATGGTAAATTACCAAAACTACCTAAATTTCCTGCTAAACCAAGAGTAAGAATACGAGTATCAAATACCAAACCAGCACAATTAAAACGATTGATGACCAAGATTCAAAAAATGGCAAATATTCAAGAATCAGTTATTACAAGAGTTGACGGATTATCAACAGAAAAAATTCGTGATAAGAAAATTAATATTGGTGATGTAACGAGTATTGATTATCAATTCAGTTTAATTCGAGAATACTTAAATAATAATTATGTGGTTGATGAAGACACTATGATTAAGGTTAAGAAAGTTCTTGAAGAAGTAAACCAAGTCATACCAGAATCACAAATACAAAGAAATATAAATTGGAAACTGAAGAAGTTTGAATTTAGTAATTTGTTTAGTTACGGGGAAGACAATGTAGTTGACTTTACTAAACTAAATGGTATCGTTGGATTGTTTGCACCAAACGCAAGTGGTAAGTCTGCATTATTGGATGCGTTATCATTTTGTTTATTTGATGTATCGACAAGAGCAACAAGAGCATCAGATATTATCAACACCGCAAAAAACAATCTACATTGTAAATTGAACTTTGAAATAGACGGAACAGATTATTGGATAGAAAAGACAGGTAAAAAGAATCTAAGAACAGGACACGTCAAAATTGATATTGATTTTTGGATGGTAGATGAAAACGGAGATACCACAAGTCTTAATGGAGACCAAAGAAGAACCACACAATTGAACATCAGAAAAGTTATTGGGGATTTTGAGGATTTTATTTTAACATCTATGAGTAGTCAAAATGATTCTACGGTGTTTATTAATAAAACACAGAAAGAAAGAAAAGAATTGTTATCTCAATTTATGGGATTAAAGATATTTGATAAATTGTGGATTCAAGCAAATGAAGATATTAGAGAAGTAACTGCATTATTGACCGACTTTAAG
>Ga0209279_10001345_pt1 | contig 13210 bp, 12 predicted proteins | sample CoawatmetaG00DNA_3_FD_187508 | JGI IMG/M metagenome (GOLD analysis project Ga0209279, IMG submission 187508) | Marine microbial communities from the West Antarctic Peninsula - Coastal water metaG006-DNA (SPAdes) (version 2) | ecosystem: Environmental > Aquatic > Marine > Coastal ... | reverse complement strand
CCTCAATATTGACTTTATCCCCCAGCCCAATCCCGGCTGCATCAACCATAGGCACCGGGATAATGGTTCCTGTAGAGTTTCCCCATTTACGAATAATGGTCTTCATGACAGCACCCTTTAGTTAAACATTGCTTATACTGTCAGCACTAAAGGGTTTAGACAATATGGTTTGGATGACGATAAAAGCCATTATCACTCCTCAGACCCCGCGTCCTTTCCACCCACCTCGGCCTTCAATCGCTCAATCTCTTCTCGCAGCAAGCCATACTCGACCTGCTTGCGTGCTAGAAAACTCACCGTGATCTTGGTCTTCTCAGCAACACCCTTTGGGGTGAGTAAATAGGCGTAACCTAGCTTATTGTCACTGCGACGAAAGTTATCCAACTTCACCCAACCCAGCCCGACTAGCGCCTTCACTACGTAGTGGGTTTTACCCAAGCTTACCCCTAGCTCGGCGGATAACTCTCGCTGAGATAAGTGGGGGTTATGCTCGAGCAATTTGAGCACTTTAAGCTGAATTTCCTGATCGGGCATAATTTTAAATGTGTGTCGGAGCAATTTGTGACAGGCAGGCTACCGCAAGGGTTTTACACAAAAACCCGGACAGCGCTGATATTATCGCCTAGATGCGTTCAACTATTGAACGGTAGGGGATAATAACATAGGAAACAAATTAATACGCCCTAAACAAGTCTCCTCAACGACATCAACTGCCGACAATCAAATGTCCCTACCCTACATCGGCATATTGAGTTTTGGGCTGAATAGACGTTAGGTATTTTAGTGAAGCAAGGTAGATCGAACACTCAACAACAAAGGCGATGTGCCAAAGATCACTATCGGGTGGAAGTAGACCAACCACATAGATCAACAACACCGCGCCCGATGTTGATACGCTAATAATAACGCCAGTGAAAGAATTTGCCATTACAGAAGATCTAACCCTCAATCTTATAAGCTGATGCAACCGGTTGTGGAGATGCCCATTATCAGCTGCGAAGGGAGATCGACCTGCTCGGAAACGACGGATAACACTCACCATAAAATCAACACAGGGATAACAGAATAGTGCAGCCATGAATCCCGCCGAAAAATTCCCATCAGCGACACCCAGTAAACCGTAACCGAGAAGTATAGCCCCGAGCCCATAACTCCCCGTGTCGCCCAAAAAATACCAACCAGATATGACATTGAATATAAAGAATATTGAACAGGCAAACATCAGCGCCCCGTCCATTGGCCTGCCGTATTCCATAAAAAACACAGCAAATGAGGCGAGAGCAATTCCCGGTACTAGACCATTGGCGCCATCTGCCATATTGAGCGCGTTAATAAACCCGACAGCAAACACGGTCACCAAGACCCAACCTAAAACAGGCAAGTTGAGCAAAAAGTCGACGGCAGGAACACCAACAGTTAGAGGAATAAGCGCAGGGGACAGCCAAAATAGAGCGCCTAGCACCGCAAATTTGGCACCTAGCCTTAGCTTAGGGGTCAAAAAGTCGGGTTTAACGTCTTCTGCAAGGCCCAATAGACAGCAGAAGAGAACGGCGCTCCAGAGGTAAAGGAAAGTAACATCCCTCTCAGGCCCAGAGGTATAGGGCGACATCAGAGAAAGGCCCGCAATGTAGACAATGACAATAATGCCTATTGCGACGCCACCCAGACGGGAGGACTCTGCAATACTAATCCCATGTTTGCCAGCCCCATCCTTACCTAGGTGGGTGTTAGCGAGCAGGGTCATTAGCAGCATGGCGCCGATACCGGTAACGCCATAGGTCACCGCAGCCAATAAAAACATTAAGGCCAGTTTCTGAGCTGCGGGGACTAAGCATAAAAGCTGAATTTGCTTTATAGAGCGTGGAAATGAGTCAATGCCGAGCATGATCTACACCTAATAGCGACAACACCCTACCTTGAGATCCCGGCACTTTCCGAAAGCACTGGGATGGGTAGCTAGAACTCCTCATTACCCTCAATAATCACTGTGTCACGCCCATCAGATATAATTTTTGATACCACTAAATCCCCAACTAGCCCTACAGCAAGAACTCGTTGAATAGAGCCGTGTCCATGGTCGAGGACATGAGCGTCGGAATATCGCTTAAAATCCTCAACACTGGAAGAAGCACTCTCAAGCACGCCAACCCAGATAAGGCCTATAGCAGCAACAAAATACAGAATGACCCGCATCAATATTCCTTAGAGAACTAACGTCTCACCTTATATATTATTTGTAAAAATTTTATTCAGTATAGAATAGACAGCTAGACTGAGTCAACTGTTGATCTGCGGCCTAACAGCCAGTAGACCAAGCCATAAACAAAACATTGGGTTAAAAATACAGGTAACCAGCGCCCATCAAGTGCCGTTAACCAACCAAAATAATAAAGACCCACAGAGAGCCCCGAAGTTGCCATGGTTATAGCAAGCCCAGTTACAGCATTGGGTAATCCAGAACCCCTTAAGTACTGCCGAAGAAATTCGTGCAAGCGATTATGTAAGTGATGATTATCAGGAAGGAACATAGACTTACCGCTAAGGGCTCGGCGCCCCATACTGACCACCATTTCCAAGCAGGGGTACGAAAGAGTAGCGGCTAAAAGCCATGGTGACGTTTCACCGGCCTGGACTAAAAATAACCCACCGAAACTCAGCAAACTTGCCACGCCATAGGACCCTGCATCACCCAGGAATAAGCGGCCTGAAACCAGGTTGAAGATCAAAAAGATACCGAACCCAATCACTAAGTAGCCCCAAACTGGAGAGCTATCTAAAAGACTGAAAAAGAAAAATGACAATAGGGCTATACCTGGAACAAGACCATTTGCCCCATCAGCCATATTAACAGCGTTCAAGAAACCCACACATAAGATAATGGTCAATACCAACCCGACCAGTGGTATGGACATCACATAATCTAAGGGAGCAATTCCCAATGACGAGGGTATTAACCCCGGTAATCCGACCAATGCAATCGCGTAGACTACGAAGAGAGCAATCAGCCTAAATCTCGGTTGCAGCCCACCACTGGATAAATCATCCCAAAGGCCTAGAGAGAGGCATGATAGCACAAGAAATATAGAGAAATATCGAAGTGGAGGTTCTTTAAATAGAAACGCGCCAGGGCTTAAATAATCAGAGAACACCAGTAAAGTGCAGGTTATGACAAGTACTCCGACCCCGCCGAGGCGAGACGAATGCTTAGTTGAAATGCCGTGCTTTGCAGCAGAATCCGACGCATATGTTTGCCGCGTTAACCACTGCATAAACAACATTCCCAGCACACCCGCCAAACCGAAATATATTGCCGCGAATGCCAGCGAAATAATTAGCTTACGGAGTTCTCTACCGGAGAAACAAGAATCGCTCAAAATCACAACTCTCTAACCGGCTTCGCTGAAGGCATAACGCCGAACCAAAACCCACAGCACCGATAACATGCCGCCCAGGAGCGTACCAAGAATACAGACAAGTACGCGCTTAGGTTTGGATTTTTGTTCAGGTACCATTGCCTTACTCACGGTGATAAAGGCATATTCAGGGCTGGCTTCCGCCAACATTTTTGACTTGATCTGCTCTTCAATCAGCTGGTAAAACACCTCACGCATATCAGCGATGGCGGTCTTCTCGATCTGAGCCGTCAGATATTCAATGTTACGATTGACCTGGTCTAGCTTTCGGTCGCGCATATAGTCATTAATAGTACTGATAAAAAGGTCGACCCACTGCTTGGCGAGTTGTGGGGAATAATACTCAATACTGATATTAATTAGACCAGACGTTTTATCCTGAGAGACGGCGACTCGAGACTTAAAGGTCTCATACAGCTCCCAGCTACTCGGCGCACGGTTTTCACCGCTTGCATCGTCTTCAATCAGCCAGCGCTTTGACGCCGCATCATATCGGTCATCATCCAGCTTGAGACTATTGGCGCCTTCATCCCAGCCAATCGCCGCATAGACAGGTACCGCCAAGTCATGGGTTTGGATAAACGCTTCCAGAAAACCCCAAGACTGCATAATCTCCATAGCTTCCTGTGTTGCATTGCTCTCACCCGAGCCAATATTGATGCCCGCCAGAGACGCCAACCCGCCGAGCTGGCCGGCCATTGAACCCAGAGAGGAACCGCCAGAACCTGCGGGTGACACGACCGCTGAGGCCTTGTACTCGTTGGGTAAACTTAGTGCGTAAACAACCGATACCACAGCAAAAACCGCAGTGATCACAACGATCAGTTTTTTACCCGCCCATAACACCGAGAACAATTCTCTGAGATCGATCTCATCATCATAGTGTTGCGGCGCTTTAATCTCGTTTTGCACAGTCTCGTCCTTGCAATAGAAAAGTAGCTTTAATTATTTAGGATTGGTCGTTAAGGGTTGTTAAAACTGTTGACAGCTGCGGCGCCCAACGCTAACTCATAAAGTATTCGAGTCACATCTGAGATCAACGGCAACACTTTCACACGCCCGTCAGGATCAAGTGGAACCACAATAGTGTCGCCCGGCGCGATTTGATTGAGAGTTTTAAAGCGTAAAAAACCTTTTCGCGGAAGAATAACCTCACCGCTTGCTTTAATCACGTACATTGCGCGCTTGTCTGCTGTCGCCTTAAGACCACCACTCATATCTACATAGTCTCTCAGCTGGCTCCCCCGTCGAAACATATGTGACGTCGGACGCTGAACTTCACCCACCACAGTCACTTCCTGACGGAACTGAGGGATTGTCAAGCTATCCTGGGGAGCAACAATAATATCATTTTCTTGCTTATCGATAATCGCCTGTAGCGGGATAACCAATCGACCTAGCGCGTCGACACTATCTAACTGAGACAACGCTTCGGCTTGAATAGACATAGCTTCGGCACTCGTTTCCTCAAGGGAGGCGCTTAATTGCTCCTCAACTAACAACTGCTCCAACCTAACTCTAAGCCCTTCGAGGGCTTCGACTTCAGCCTTACGCAATGCTTCGCGGGTAAAAACGGCAGCATTGACATCTGCATACTCTGTAAAGCCGCCAGCTCGCGCAATCAGATTTAGCAGAGTATCGCCGCGCTGAAAAACATATTCCCCAGGAAAAACCACTTCACCCTTGAGGGCAATGACATTTTTCCCACGATACTCGGGGACAATTCTAACAAGAACCTCATCATAGGGCATCAATTTAAAAGCGCCAGACGAACGAGCCAGACTAACAGTTGATGTATTCAGCGTGGCCGAATTGGGGTCGGACATATCAACCCGACTAATCTCTACGGACTCTTTAAATGCGCCCTCGACCAAACCACCAGCCGCTAGTACCAACTGTTGCATCGACATATTTTCGGTTAGTGGGTAGATTCCAGGAAAGCGTATGCCACCTGCAATGCTAGCCACCTTAGCCAATTCGCCCTCACGAGATTGCCGCTTCAAGACACCGACTAACTGAGCAAGCTCTAGAACTCTTGCGGCATCCGTGGAAAAAATGTGCAATTTGTCTCGAGGACTAAGCTCATAATCAGCTTGCCCGCCAGGCTGTATGAGTACAGAACGTAAGTCCACAGCCAAAGTTTTAATAGCACCAACAGGAGGAAGTTCACGAACCAACAGGGCAAAGTTAAGATCAACCAAAGGACGTAGATACTCAACGGTACCAATAACATCCGATATGCGCAGACCCGGTGTCCAGGCATAGTCGCCCGGGTGGTCAACATGTCCGCTCAAGGTAACAATTTTTTTCTTGCGATCACTAATTCTGTCAACCTGCAAGAAATCACCCGCCTTCAGAACCATCTGCCGTGAGTCCGCCTGATCCAAATCGACATCCACCACAGTAGTAAATCCATTGCCATCTAAACGGTCAACCCGGGCACTACCAACTGATGCCTTGGCTTTTAGCCCACCAGCCATAGTAATTAAATCGTCAACACGCTCACCCGCCTTGAGCTCATAGATAGCGGGTCGCAAAACCGCACCGTCAATTGAGACCAAATCACCTACGGTAGGGATATAAATCACATCAGAAGACTGCAGACGAACATCGGAACCAGTATCACCACGCATCAATAAATCATAAAGATCCAAAGTTGCAACCACCTGACCTGCGCGCTTTAACTGTATATTACGCAAAGACGCAATATCGCTAACGCCTCCACTAACAAATAAAGCATGGGTAATGGTAGAAAGCGATGACACTGTGTATGCACCGGCTCTATAGGCCTCACCGAGAACAAAGATTTGCATTGAGCGCAATTCTCCGAGGCTAATGCTTGCCTGAACACCAATCATCTGTGTGGCGATGCGCGTCTGCAACATCGCCTTAGCCTCAGCAAAGCTCAGGCCAGCCAGGGTCACAGGACCAAGGCCGGATAGATTAATCGAACCGTCCCTTGTAATCTCTAAGCTCAATGTACTATTAATCTTACCATATAGGAGAATTTCGAGCGTATCGCCAGGACCTAAAAGATAATCTGGAGACACCGGAATATCTGTAACTGGGGCAAAGGTTTTCGGCGAACCAGCGAAAATATCATAGCCAAATGGCTTGAGCTGGCGGGCTATTGACACCACAGAAGAAGGCTCAACGGATATATCAGCACCTTGAGTTGGACCAGAGTCGACCGAAGAGACTGTCTTACGGGAATCTAGCGTTGTAACCTCGCGCTGATCTGGCTCACTACCTGCGACTGTCTTTATTTGATTACAGAGGGCGTCAACATCGTATCCGGCACTCTTTGCCATCGCCACATTAGATGGAGTTAAGTCGTCGCACATTGACGGCAGATCTGACCCAGCGCCCTGCCCTAGGGCCCCAGCCGACAAGACCATTGGCAGGAAAATGGGCAACCAAATTGCTTTTAACGACATTCTCATAGTCTTTTCTCTAAACTAGTTAGTTGGGTCATTTCTGAGCGATTCAGGCTGCGCATTTCGTTCAAGATATAAACGCAGTGCCTAGGAGACCCATCGGGCGCAGTATAGACGTAAGGCGGCAGGCTATCCAGAGCGTAAAGGTAGTTATTTGTTAAACAATAACTTTTTGGAAAGGTTAAAGGCGGTGGAAAGTTCAGTATTATGCAACTTTAGGGATCGGAACAGCTTTGATCCGATGGGACATTCCAAAAAGGAAGTGAACAGTGGGAAGTGGAATGTGGTTTTAATTATGTTGTCGGGGACAGCCTATTGGCGAAGACGTGGCCGAACGGCTGGAACATACGCATGCTCCTTTGGATAACAGAGATTAACTTAATCCTCAGAACTGCAACCCATAACTTGTCGTTTGCTGCTCATAAAGTCACAAAAAGCACAGAAATGGGACAATAATCGATTCAACTGAAAAACGGCAAATACTGCTGCTTAACGATTTTCCAGGTATATCTTCTGATCGCAATTTCTTTCATGGCCTCACTAGGCAGAGCCCCAAATACCCTAACCCACGCTAGTAATTGACACTCTAACCGAAAATAGCGCCCTTGATTTTCCATGTCGCTCCTCCAAACCAGCAAAAGCATCCTGCAATTGACTAGTGCATGATCTCTCCCATCAGCTATAGCCTGGTACTCTACTTGGTAACCCTCGAAAACATAATAAGATATTTTCATCAAATGGGTTTTATGAAAAATGTTCTTTATTCTGATGAGCTTTAGTTAGAACATTGAGCTCTATTTTGTCTACCATAGTGGCTAATAAGGACCAAGAAAATGACAGTATTCCGCCTAATAATGCTCCTAAAACGCCTACCATTGCCCGATTAGGCATGGAAATTTGTTCTGGTAACATTGCTTTGCTAACTGTCATAAAAACATATTCAGGGCTAGCTTCGGCTAACATTTTTGATTTGGTTTGCTCTTCCGCCAATTGGTAGAACACTTCTCGCATCTCGGCGAGGGGCGTTCTCTCTATTTGAGCCATCAGGTATTCAATATTTCTGTTGACCTGCTCTAGGTTTCTTGCGCGCATATAGTTATTAATTGAGCTTACAAAGAGCTCAACCCATTGCTTGGCGATCTCTGGTGAATAATACTCAATACTTATATTGACTAGGCTCGAGGTTTTATCCTGTGAGACAGAAACACTTTTCTGGAACTCATCAAATAGTTCCCAACTGGTGGGCGGTCGCTGTTTATCGATTTCATTATCTTGAATTAGCCAGCGCTTTGATTCGGCATCATATAAAGTCTCATCTAGGATTAGGCTGTTGGTAGACTTATTCCAACCTATCGCCGCATAAATCGGTACCTGTAGATTGTTAATGTGGATAAATTCTTCTATAAAACCCCAGGACTGCATAACCTCCATAGCCTCTAGTATTTCATTAGTTTCACCGCTGCCAATAGTAATACCAGCAAGGGAAGCTAATCCGCCAAGCTGTCCTGACACTGCACCCAAAGATGATGATCCGGAATCTGCAGGTGCGACCACAATGGAGGCTTTGTATTGGTTCGGTAGGCTAAGGGCATAGATAATTGAGGCCAAAGCAAATAGTAACGTGATGCCAGCAATTAATTTTTCCCCCGCCCACAACACATGAAACAATTCTCGTATGTCTATTTCATCATCATGAGGTCTTAAGGCAGTATCCTGCTGCATGGTAAATTCCTTTTAAATTAGTCCGTTGTGTTCAGCTGGTTTTGAGCCTTGGGGTTTGAGCAATGAGATCCCTCGTCGCTGCGCTCTGTCGGGATGACATAGCTGGGGGGGGCGTAGCAAGGAGCCGAGATGACATTGCGTAGGTAGTGAGGACTCTGGGTGACATGACCGCAGTTGGGGTGACAACATCCGGGCTCTCGAAACAGATTGTCGGCCATCATTTGCAATACCAATTCAGGGTTTTAACAATCCCAGTCTCAAAGGTCTCTCGGGGCTGCCAGTTGAGCTGAGTTGAGATTTTTGTGCTGTCGACAGCATAGCGCCAGTCATGGCCGGGGCGATCTGCTACAAATTCGATTAACTGCTTATGAGGTGCGTTGGCTGAGGTATGTTGGTCCATCAACTGACAAATCTCGCGGCAGATGTCGATATTAGCCCATTCGTTATTGCCGCCAATATTGTAGGTCTCGCCTATTCTGCCGTTGCGCACCACCGCGTCGATGCCGGAGCAGTGATCCTCTACGTAGAGCCAGTCTCGGATATTGCTGCCATCACCATAGACCGGTATGCGCGCCTGTTGGCGACAAGCGCGAATGACCGTGGGAATGAATTTTTCGGCGTGCTGATAGGGACCATAATTGTTGGAACAGTTACTGGTGGTTACAGGGATGCCATAGCTGTGATGCCAGGCCCGCACCAGATGGTCTGAGCCTGCTTTGGAGGCTGAGTACGGCGAGTTGGGTGTGTAGGCGGTGAGTTCAGTAAAGGGCTTATCTATGGCATTTAGGGTGCCGTAGACTTCGTCGGTTGAGATATGGTGAAAGCGACACTCACCAGAGAGTGAGTCGATGCTCAATTCACTGCTGCTGTGCCAATGTTCACGAGCGGCTTCAAGCAGGGTGAAGGTGCCAATCAGGTTGGTGTTAATAAACTCCGCGGGGCCGCTAAGGGATCGGTCGACATGACTTTCAGCGGCAAAGTGGACGATGGTGTCGATGCTGTATTGCTGTAACAGCTGAGACATTAATGCTTTGTCGCAGATGTCTCCTTGGACAAAATGATGCCGCGGCTCATTGGCGAGATCACTGAGGTTGTCCAACGAGCCGGCATAGGTAAGCTTATCCAGATTGACGATCTCAATGTCGCTGTAACGGCCGAGCATATAACGAACGTAGTTGCAGCCGATAAAGCCTGCACCGCCGGTAACTAATATATTTTTCGGTCTATAGTGATTCATGGTTTCTTTCTTGGTCGGTGTTTGATGTTCCATGCTCAAGTGCAAAAAGGGTCTGCTCTAGAGATTCTCGCCAGTGGTTTAATCGGAGATCAAAAGTCTGCTGCAGTTTGCTGCTGTCCAATACTGAATTGGCGGGTCGCTGAGCGGGCGTTGGGTAGTCTGCAGTCGGAATTGCGACAACCTCATTAACGCATAAACGGTGCTTTAAGCTGCGGTGTTTAGCTGTTTTAACCTGGCTAAATATGGCCTCGGCAAATTGATGCCAACTGACAGCCTCTGGCTGTGCAAGGTGATAGATACCCCATTGATTGTCGAGCTTAGGCAAAATATCCAGCACCACTCTGACGATTTCTGTGGCGCAGGTGGGTTTGCCTATCTGGTCACTGACCACCCGCAGCTGCTCGTGGCTTGCACCCAGTTTGAGCATGGTTTTGACAAAGTTATGGGCATATTCTGAAAACACCCAGCTGACGCGGAATATAAGGTGCTTATGGCAGAGTCGCTGCACCGCCTCTTCGCCGGCCAATTTACTGGTACCGTAGACACTGAGGGGTTTTGTTGGATCACCTTCTATCCAGCCGCCCTGCTTGTGGCCATCAAATACGAAGTCGGTGGAAAAATGCAGTAATGGAATACTGAGGCTCTGGCAGGTTTCCGCGAGATTGGCCGGGCCACCCTGATTGACACTATAGGCTGCCTGCCTGTCAGATTCGGCTTGATCAACTTGAGTGTAGGCGGCTGTATTGATGACAATATCAGGCTGTTCTCGGGTTAGTACCTGGTGAACATTGTCCGCGTCGGTGATATCCAGATCGCTGCGGGTGCAGGCCACAAGGACAGTGCCAGAGTGATGTTTTAGCTGGCTGACAAAAGCCTGGCCTAACTGCCCAGAGGCGCCGGTGAGCAGAACTTTCATGGCCGCAGATCCTTAAGCCGCAAGCCGATTTTATCTTTGTCGGATAATACTGGATCTGTCAGTGGCCAGTGGATACCAATCTCAGGATCATTCCAGATCAGGCAGCCTTCATCTTCTGGGTCATAATAATCGGTGCATTTATATTCAAAGTCGGCGCTCTCAGACATAACCACAAAGCCGTGGGCAAGTCCCGGGGGTAGCCATAGCTGGCGATGATTGTCCTCTGATAACTGCACACCAATCCAATTGCCAAAGGTCGGCGAGTCACTGCGCAGGTCGACCCCCACATCGAATACCTCTCCACGCACAACACGAACTAATTTGCCCTGAGGCTTGGTTTTTTGAAAGTGCAGTCCGCGCAACACCCCCCTAGTGGATCTGGAGTGGTTGTCTTGCACAAAAGGCAGCTCGATGTTGGCCTGTTCTCGATAGCGCTGTGCCTGATAGGTTTCACTGAAAAAACCGCGACTATCACCATAGATCTGGGGCTCAATAATCACCGCGCCCTGAATACTTGTCTCGATAATCTCCACTAATAGCCCTCGATAACGCGCTGCAGATATTGGCCATAACCAGTTTTTTGCAGGGCGTCGGCCTGAACTTTGAGGCGTTCAGCGCAGATCCAGCCGCTGCGATAGGCAATCTCTTCGAGGCAGGCGACTTTTAGTCCCTGGCGATGCTCTACTGTTTGGACAAATTGGCTGGCTTCTAGCAGCGAGTCATGAGTACCCGTATCAAGCCAGGCAAAACCGCGCCCGAGCAGACTGACATTGAGGTCGCCGCGCTGTAAATAGACATTATTAATATCGCTAATTTCGAGCTCGCCTCGGGCAGAGGGCCTAATGGTTTTGGCAATAGCGACCACGTCGTTGTCGTAAAAATAGAGCCCGGTAACGGCGTGTCTGGATTTCGGTGCAGAGGGTTTTTCTTCGATACTGACGGCCAGGCCACTGTCATCGAACTCCACCACGCCAAAGCGCTCTGGGTCATTGACATGATAGGCAAAGATGGTGGCGCCCTGATCTCGGGCGGTAGCGGCGGCTAGCTTTTCGCTAAAGTGTTGGCCATAAAAAATATTATCACCCAACACCAGAGCAACACTGTCATCGCCAATAAACTCTTCGCCGATGATAAAGGCTTGAGCTAAGCCGTCCGGTGATGGCTGCTCGGCGTAACTGAGGCTAACACCAAATTGACTGCCATCGCCAAGCATGCGCTGAAAGCCGGGAAGGTCAATTGGCGTAGAGATAATAAGGATATCGCGAATGCCAGCAAGCATTAATACCGACACCGGATAATAGATCATCGGCTTATCGTAGACTGGCAATAGCTGCTTGGACGCGGCTAGAGTAATGGGATGCAGTCTTGTGCCCGACCCACCGGCCAAGACTATCCCCTTGTAACGCTTGCGCGACTGGCACTGTTTTTCTGTAACATTATCCATATGTTAATCACAAATCCTTTGTGGTTATTTGGCTTCCTGCTTAGATCTTTGTCCCACCGATGTTCGTTGTGCTCAGGTCTTTATTAAATGTTGTTCCTAAAAATTATAGTCAACAGATGCTGCAAAACGTAGCTTATTTTCTTGGCGACCAAAATCATCAACTAGCCTATCTGTATAGCGTCCTTCAACTTTTAGGTCTCCCCACTGAAAGGCTCTCTGCCATTTTGCCGAGACGGAACTAAAACGTTGGCTCAGTGCAGTAATTGAATGTCTTGACCTGGGGCGATTATCGACATTTAACTCCCCAGTACTGAAGCGCGCCTCAATGCTGTCGCCATTGCTTAAATAGCCAACCGCACCTACGCTAGTTACCGTGGAATCGTTGTCCCAGGTTGCGCCAATAACACGGCCCTCGTAGCGATAACCGGTTCGATAGATACTATGGTTGTAGAAGATATTGTATTGAAACTCCGGGGAGCTAGTGCTGGTATCGTCATACTCAATAAAAGCACTACCTTGGAACAGACTATTGGATAAAGCGAATTGCATGCCCAGTTGACTTGCGCTTCTCGAGGGCAGTCCGCCGGCTTCATCTTCGCCAATTCTCTGACCATAGAACGAGGCATTAACCCAGGGTAAATCCCAGCGGAAATCGATGCCGCCCAACTGGTTGCCTGGCTCATCCTCTTTGCACAGGACATTATCGCAGTTGTCAGCAATACCGCTCACTAGTTCAAGAAAGCTTTTGAAACTCTGCGGCCGGCCCTCGCCGCCCCACTGAGCCGAGCGTCGCAGATTGATTTCGAGACTTTGCCGCGGGCGAAAACCCACACTCATACCAACCAAATTCGCATCATCAATATGCCGCTCGTCATCGAGCTTGGAGATAAACATATTGGTGGTCCATGGCCCTAAGTGCTCGAGGATGGGCAGTTCAAAAGGCAGAGAGTGATTTCTCTGCAAGGTGATCCCGGGAGTTGGCCGCGCGTTGTTAGTCAGGATCAAGTTACTGTCCCAACCCGGCCCCCACCATCGCTCAAC
>Ga0209279_10001341_pt1 | contig 13245 bp, 15 predicted proteins | sample CoawatmetaG00DNA_3_FD_187508 | JGI IMG/M metagenome (GOLD analysis project Ga0209279, IMG submission 187508) | Marine microbial communities from the West Antarctic Peninsula - Coastal water metaG006-DNA (SPAdes) (version 2) | ecosystem: Environmental > Aquatic > Marine > Coastal ... | reverse complement strand
ATCTAATGGATATCAGGCCATACACACTTCATTAATTGCTTTAGATGGAATTCCCATAGAGGTTCAAATTCAAACAAAAAGTATGGAGACAATTGCCGGCACTGGAATTGCCGCTCATTGGTCTTATAAAACAAAAGATCAGATTGGCTCTGAATCTATAGGGGCAAGAAAGTGGATTGAGAGCTTTACCGATTTAAATAAGGCCTCCATAGATACTAATGAGTTTGTTGAGGCGCTTAAAACAGACCTAGTCTATGACGAGGTGTATGTTTTTACACCAAAAGGAAGAATTGTGAATTTAAAATCGGGATCCACTCCAATCGATCTGGCATATGAGCTTCATACTGAACTTGGTAATCACACTATTGCATGCAAAGTAAATCGAAAATATGCGCCGCTAAATATTCAACTTGAAAGCGGGCAATCGATAGAAATAATCACATCTGATGATCAAGAAGTGAGCCCAGATTGGCTGAACTTTGTAGTAACCAGTAAGGCGCGGTCATCTATCCGATCAGCGTTGAGAAGTCAAAAGACGTCTCAATCTAGAAAAGCTGGAAAGCTAATGTTAGAAACAGAGTTACAGAGGGGCGGAGTATCTCTTTCAGAGTATCGAGGTAGCACCATGTCTAGGATCTTAGATGTAATTGGCGTGAACTCACTGAGTAAATTACTCACAGATCTTGGGTCTGGTAAAAAAACTGGCGCACTAGTTGCCGAGCGATTCTTTGAAGGTTTAAATATCTCAAAAGATAAATCCATTAGCATTCAAGCCATGGTTCTGACTGACAATCAGATTGAAGGTGTTTCTGTGATTTATGCCAAATGCTGTATGCCTATCTATGGTGATCCTATTACTGCTCACTCAGACACAGATCGAGGCATTGTTATTCATCATGCGCGCTGCAGACAGGTTACTCCCCATAGAAGCAATACTCTATCCGCAAGATATTTAGCAGCAATTTGGGGCACAAATAAAATCGAGAGGCACTACACTGGCCATCTCAAAATTCATGCTGAAGATCGACCTGGCATTCTTGCAGATATAGCTTCATCTTTCACAAAAGCCAATCTCAATATTGTAAATATCAACAGTAGAGATATTGATGCCATGATCATCGAGTTTATTGTAGAAGCCGAAGTATTAAATTCAGAATCTCTAAGTAAATTAATGATAAAATTGAGGTCATTGAAGTACGTAACCAGCTGCTCCCGAATTATAAATGACACTAAATCAAAAAATGAAAAAACCAATCTTTACAAATAAAGCACCGGCTGCAATAGGTCCATATTCTCAGGCAGTTCAATGGGGTGATGTAGTATTTATTTCTGGTCAAATCCCTCTAATCCCTGAAACGGGTGAATTGAATAACTCCACCTTTGAGGATGAGGCCAATCAAGTTATAGATAATCTTGAGGCTATATGCAAAGAAGCCGGCGGCAACCTTGATCATATTCTTAAGCTCACGATTTATTTAACTGATCTATCAAGGTTTGGTGTGGTCAATGAAATCATGGCTGCTAGATTTTCAGAGCCTTTTCCGGCAAGGGCGACAGTAGAAATCTCTAAACTTCCAAAAGAAGTAAATATTGAGATTGATGCCATTTTATCCGTTGCAACTTAATGTCTCAGAATCTTTTAAATTTAGCCCACTTATCTGAGCAAGATATTCAAGAGCTTATTAAGCTTGCAAATAATTTTAAATCAGAAGATTTAGTCGAATACAGGCATGAGAACTTATTTCCAGATAAAAAGGTTGTATCTATTTTTTCTGAGCCAAGTACCCGCACTAAATTATCTTTTGAGATAGCATCTTGCAATCTTGGAGCCCAGTTTTTTGACTTCAATATTGAAAGTTCTTCTATTCAAAAAGGAGAAACACTTGAAGATACAATTGAAGCAATGATGCTAATGGGAGTCCATTTATGTATTTTGCGGCACTCTGATTCTGTGATTCATGATTTGGCTAAAAAGTTTCCTAGCATGCAGTTTATCAATGCAGGAGAGGGCTCGATTGCCCATCCCTCTCAAGCCTTAACTGATTTAATGACTATCAAGGAATCAAAAGAAGTATTCAAGGATCTTAAAATTACAATAGTCGGTGACCTTGATCACTCCAGAGTTGTGAGCTCTTTTTTAGAGGCAATTCAAATTGTTGGTTATAAGAGCATTACCTTCTGCGGTCATCCAGATCTTTGCAAGACCTTTCTTGAGAATCCAGTTGGCAATTTTGAACCCGAATTAAATATAGCACTCCAAGATGCCGATGTGGTCATTGCCTTGCGTATACAGAATGAGCGCTTAACTGAGAAACTCTCCATTAGCGCTTCTGATTATGTCGAGCGTTATCAAATTAACGTTGACTCTCTTCAAGTAGCATCACCCGATATGATTCTTCTTCACCCAGGTCCAGTAAATTTTGGAATTGAATTAAACAAAGATGTTTCTGATCTAGAGAACTGTAAAATTAAAAATCAGATTTTTAATGGAGTTGGCATGAGGATGGCAATTTTGACTAAACTTTTCTCTCAAGCATAATTTTTTTAATTGTTTCAACCGTGTTGATGGTTGTTTGATCAATCTCAATATTAATTAGATCTCCTTTTTTCATTTTTTGAAAGTTTGTTACTTTAATTGTTTCGGGTATGAGATGAATATTAAACGATGATTTAAAAACCTTTCCGATGGTTAAGCTGCATCCATTCAATCCAACATAACCCTTGTAAAATAAATACTCCATTAGTGATGCCGGAGGTTGAATTCTTAAATCCTTAGTTTGACCTCGATCATTTATGCTCTTTATGACGCCAACACCATGGATATGGCCAGATACTAAATGGCCACCAATTTCAGTGTTTGCTTTCATGGATCGCTCTAGATTTACCTTATTGCCTTTGCTAAGGAGTTTGAAGTTTGTCTTCTCTAAAGTTTCGGCAATGACATCAAATTCTAATAAATCAGTAGTTCCTTTTTTTACTGTTAAGCAGACTCCATTGACCGCAACACTGGCTCCACGTTTAAGATTTTTAGAGAAACCTGCAGTTGCCTTAATCGTAATCGAAGTATAGTCGACATTATTTTTAATATTTTGAATATGTCCTTGACCTGAAACAATACCTGTAAACATTATGCTCCCCAGGTTTCTCTGTAGGCTTCAAGCTGATCTTGGTAAGAATGAAATTGACTATTGTGCTTAGAAAATTGAATCAATGCATCTAGATTCACAATCGACTCGATAACAATCCCAAAATCTCTCTCCAGTTCAGATTTGGCCGAAAGATCGCTCATGCCTTTCTCTTGTCTATCCAACCCAACAATAAATAATTTTGGATTTGCCTTCAGCCCTTTAATTAAATCAATAGATTCTCTGGCTGCAGTTCCCGCGGATAGCACGTCATCAATAATCATGACATCACCATGAGGTGAAGCTCCAATAATATTGCCACCTTCACCATGATCCTTAATCTCTTTTCTATTAAATGATAGAGGAAATGTTCGACCTTCCTGACTATATTTCATAGCAATTAATGAGCCTAAAAAGATACCTTTGTATGCAGGTCCATAAATACAATCAAACTTTAAATCGAGACCTTCTATGACCTCAAAGTAACATGATGCTAATTGAGCTAGACTGCAACCATTAAGCATTTTTGCTGCGTTAAAAAAATAAGGGCTAGAGCGACCAGACTTAAGTGTGAAGTTGCCGAATTCTAATGCTTGTGATTCTAGGGCTAGGTCAATAAAACTTACCTGATAGTCTTCTAGCTCAGGCATGATTTTTGAATTTCTATAATGTCTTTAATGCCATCTGATGCGATAGCAAGCATTTGATCAAGCTGTTCTTTGGTAAAGGGATGAATTTCAGCTGTTCCTTGAACCTCAATAATGCCACCACTTTCTGTCATCACTACATTTAAATCAGTTTCTGCTGAACTGTCTTCCTCATAATTTAAATCCAGTAATGGCTCTCCATCTTTCAAGCCAATAGATACAGCTGCGACGTATTCTTTTATTGCCCGATGATCTCCATGTGAATTTTTAATAGCCTCAAATAAAGCAACGCATGCTCCCGAGATAGAGGCGGTCCGTGTCCCACCGTCTGCTTGAATGACATCACAATCAATACTAATGGTTTTATCTTTTAAAAACTTTAAATCTACAGCTTGTCTTAATGATCGGCCAATCAATCTTTGAATTTCCATTGTTCTTCCGCTTTGCTTTCCTCGAGCAGATTCTCTATTCATTCTGCTATGAGTCGATCTCGGTAGCATTCCGTATTCAGCTGTAATCCAGCCTTCATTAGATCCACGCATCCATCTTGGCACACCATTTTCAATTGTTGCAGTACAAATGACATGCGTATCACCAAATTTAACTAATGCAGAGCCTTCCGCATGCTTATTCACACCTATTTCTATTTCAATAGGTCTCATTTGATTTACTTGTCTATTATTGATTCTTGTCATGGACATATTATATCTCTTTAAATGGTTTTATAATTCTGTATGAGAGGAAAATCTACTATGAAAAATATTTTACATTTATCAGCATTACTTTTGTTGATCATTGGTTGTTCAGACATGAGCACATTACCAAACTTAGACCTGGAAGATCAAAAGGATTATTTTGCTTCGACATATACCCCAATGGACTCAGAACCTACCTTATTTAAATCTGCAAATATTTACGATGGTTTAGGCGGCGAATTTATTGGTTATGATTTATTAGTTGCAGATGGAAAAATTATTGAAGTCGGCCAAGCGCTATCTAATTCAGGCGTTAAAGTAATCGATGCTTCTGACCAATGGATCACACCAGGAATCTTTGATATACATTCGCATATGGGAGTTTACTCAGCACCAGGTGTTTCAACTAGTTCTGATGGCAATGAGGCAACAGCACCTGTAACAGCAGAAGTCTGGGCAGAGCATTCTGTTTGGACGCAGGATCCTCAATTTGCTTTAGCTTTAAAAGGAGGAGTTACTTCATTTCATGTCTTGCCTGGGTCTGCAAATTTATTTGGAGGCAGGGGAGCAACATTTAAAAATATCTCACAAAATACCATTCAGGCAATGAAGTTTCCGGATGCTCCTCATTCATTAAAAATGGCTTGTGGCGAAAACCCCAAAAGAGTTTATGGGAACAGAAGGCAGTCTCCCTCGACCAGGATGGGAAACATGGCAGGTTACCGAAGTGCATGGATTGATGCCATGGAATACAGAGACGGCATGAATGAAAGAGATGCTGATCAACGACCAACCCGAGATTTAGCTATGGATACCCTTAAGGGTGTTTTGGATGGAGAAATTCTTATTCAGAATCATTGTTATAGAGCAGAGGAGATGGCCATGATGATCGAAATGTCCAAAGAGTTTGATTATAAAGTGACTACGTTTCATCATGCTGTAGAAGCTTATAAAATTGCTGATCTTTTAGCTGATGAGGGTATTTGTGCTGCCATGTGGGCAGACTGGTGGGGGTTTAAGCATGAAGCATACGATATGGTCCCTGCGAATATTGCAATTATTGATCAAGCAAGAAATGGAACGGGGTGTGCAATCGTTCATTCTGATGATGCGGTTGGAATTCAGCATTTAAATCAGGAGGCTGCAAAGGCTATGGCAGCTGGAAATCGAGCAGGCTATAGCATTTCAAAAGCTCATGCCATGAAGTGGATAACAAGCAATCCAGCAAAGGCTGCTGGTGTCTTAGAGCATACTGGAAGCATTGAAGCTGGAAAAGATGCAGACATAGTGCTTTGGACTCATAATCCATTTAGTGTCTATGCTAGAGCTCAACAAGTCTTGATTGATGGGGCCGTTGCATATGATATGAATGATCCCAAAAAACAACCAGTCACAGATTTTGACTTGGGTATTATTAATCCGAAAATAAATAGGGTGCAATAACATGAAATACTTTTCTTTAACTTTTTTTGCAGTCTTTTCTCTAAGTGCGTTTTCGCAATCCATTTTATTAAAGGGTGGAATGGTTCACTCTGGAACAGGAGCAGGAGCCACACTTCAAGATATTCTGATTTCAGGAAATGAGATTGCTAAAATTGGTAAAAACTTAACTATTAATGGTAAAACACAAGTCATTGAGTTGAATGGTTTGCCAGTCACTCCTGGTTTAATTTCTCCTATGAGTAATCTTGGGATAGTAGAAATTAATGCGCTTGATGTTACCAGGGACGATGAATCAGATATTTTAAAAGCTGGATTTAGTATTTTTAATGCCTTCAATCCTCACTCTACTGGAATTCCATGGAACAGAAGCAATGGTGTTACAAGTGCTATTACGAGTCCTGGCTCATCTTCATTTCCTATGTTTGGCTTGGCATCTTATTTTATCTTGGATGGCAGTCTCGAAATCAAGGGCCTAAAAGATATTGCAATGTTTGGACGCATGGGGGCCTCATATGGCTCTAGGGCTGAAACTTTAACAATCCTAGAATCTTTATTAGAGCTAGGACAAAAAGCTAGCAACACTCCAGTAGAAGAGATTCTAGAAATGCGTTTAGCTGATCAGCTAGAGCTTCAGGCTCAAGATATTCTTGCCTTAAATAATGTAGTTAATAATGGCTTACCCTTTGTTCTGGAAACTAATCGAGCCGTTGATATCCTTCAAGCAATAGCTTTAAAAAAGAAATATGGATTAAATTTAGTTTTGTCTAGTGTTGAAGAGGCGCCCATGGTTATTGATCAGCTCCGAGCCAGCGGAATTCCAGTCATTATTGATCCAATGGACAACATCCCAAATTCATTTGATGAGCTAGGCTCTAGCCTGTTGTTGGGTAAAGTTCTAGATCAAGCAGGGATTAGAGTGATGTTCAGCACACAAAGAAGCCATAACTATCATCTGATGAGGCAAGGATCTGGTAACGCTGTTGCTTATGGCATGTCTTATGAATCTGCTATTAGAGGAATGACATTGACCGTTGCCGAAACTTTTAAATTGGGAAATCGAGGCTCAATTATTGAGGGAAAAATTGCAGATATAGTTGTTTGGGATGCCGATCCGTTAGAGCCTTCTTCTTTTCCAAAGTTTGTTTTTATAGAAGGAAAATCTCAGGATTTGAGCTCAAGGTCAACCAGGCTTACAGAGAGATATACAAATAAGGATGATAAACCCTCATCTTATAAACATTAATATTAAGATTAGGCTAACAGTTCTTTGATAATCACGCTGACAACAGACATGTCAGCCTTACCTTCTAACTTGGGCTTGAGATAGCCCATTAACTTACCCATGTCTTGCATGGATGATGCAGATAGGTTTTCTATTCCTTCTTTCACCAGTGTAGTTATTTCTTCATCAGTTAGCTGCTTCGGCAAATAGCGAAGGATAACATTGAGTTGTTCTTGTTCTCTTTCAACAAGATCATCTCTGTTACCATTTTTAAATTGTTCTATTGAGTCCCTGCGTTGTTTTACAGTCTTATTAATAAGAGTTGAGATAACCGCATCGTCTGCTTCTAATCTTTCATCTATTTCATATTTTTTAATATCAGAAATAATCATTCTGATGGTATCGCGCACAACAACATCTTTGCTGATCATCGCAGTTTTGAGGTCTTGATTTAGGGTGTCTAGAAGAGACAAATTAGCGATAAGATCTTTGTCTTGGAAAACTAAATTTTCTATTAGTTTTATGAGCTCGCTTAATAGCAGCGGCCATTTTTCTTTTTCTTACAGCTGTAGGTTTTTCGTAGAATTCTCTTGCTCTGATTTCAGGAACAATGGCTGCTTTTTCACAAGCGCGTTTAAATTTACGTAATCCTACGTCAAAGTATTCAGTTTCTTTTATTATTATAGAAGGCATAATTGCTGGGTAGTTTATTCTTTTTATGACTCGAATGCAAAAACTTTTTTTATGATTACTCTTGGAATAGAAACATCTTGCGATGAAACAGCTGTAGCCATATTTGACTCAGATAAAGGTCTTATTGGAGAGTCTGTTTTTTCTCAAATAGATCTTCACAGTGAATATGGTGGGGTCATCCCAGAGTTAGCCTCTCGAGATCATTGTAAAAAAATTATTCAAATATATAAGCAGGCGCTTGGCGCAATTGATCCTAGTGAAATAGACTACGTTGCCTACACAGCTGGCCCTGGTCTTTTGGGCGCTCTCTTAATTGGAGAAAATTTTGCACAAGGCTTAGCGCTGTCACTCAACAAACCTCTTATTCCTGTAAACCATCTTGAAGCGCATTTAATGGCACCTTTTCTAGACGAAGAAAAAGTAGAATTTCCATTTTTAACGCTGTTAGTTTCTGGCGGTCATTCTTTGATTATTGATGTACAAGGGTTAAATCAATATGAAATTTTAGGTCAATCACGAGATGATGCTGTAGGAGAAGCTTTCGATAAGGTCGCTAAGCTCATTGGCTTGGGTTATCCGGGCGGACCAGAAATTGAAAGAGTTGCACAAGGAGGAGATCCTATGGCGTTTAATTTTCCTCAACCTATGCTACATAGCTTAGATTATGATTTTAGTTTTAGCGGATTAAAAACCGCAGTTTTATATGCGGTGCAAGATATTGGAGAGATCAATTCTCAGACTCAGGCAGATATTGCTGCTTCATTCCAGCATGCTGCTACAGAAGTATTAATAAAAAAAATTACTAAAGCATTAGAAGATACGGGCAGAGAATCTATAGTGTTGGCTGGAGGAGTTGCAGCCAATAAACTTCTAAGAAATAAAATCTCTCTTTTAAAATCTAAATTAAATGTTGATGTTTTATATCCTCCTCTTTCTCACTGCACAGATAATGCTGCCATGATTGCGTATTTAGGTAGCATGAAAGTCAATGAGGCAACCTTTAGTTTAGCCTCTCACGCAAAACCAAGATGGCCTCTGGGAAGTTAATATTATGAAAGATACTATTTATATTCATAACCTCAAGGTTCAAGCAATTATTGGTATCTTTGGTTGGGAGAGAAAAGTTCGCCAAGAAGTCAGCATTGATTTAGAGCTTTCCTTCGATTGCGCAAAGGCAGCCCAAACTGATTCAATAGAAAGCACTCTAGATTACAAAGCAATCACTAAAGGGGTCATTGCATTTGTAGAGTCATCGAGTTTTCAGCTTCAAGAGTCACTGGCAGAGGGAATTGCTGCATTGGTTAAAGAAAACTATGGAGTTGAATCTTTGAAGCTTCGAGTCTCAAAGCCAGGCGCTTTAAGGCATGCTGATGATGTGGGAGTCATTATCCATCGGTGATGAGATACTTTTTATCCTTAGGCAGTAATATTAATGCACAAAAGAATATTGATTTTGCTACGTCTGAGCTATCCAAGATATTTTCTGACTTAAACAGTTCGTCCATTTATAAAACTAAAGCTGAGGGTTTTGAGGGTGAAGACTTTTTAAATTCTGTAATCTCTGGCACATGTCAATTTTCCTTTGACGCTTTGAACAAGAGGTTAAAAGAAATTGAAAATGCGGCAGGCAGAGATCGTAATGCACCTAAGTTTAGCGCCAGAACATTAGATATCGATATTGTGCTGCAGTTGGACGAGGATGATGAAATAATCTATGAGAGCGAAGAAATAACACAATATAAATTCGTCTCAGAGCCCCTAAAAGAAATACTTTAATAGAAGTTATTTATAGTTTTTCTCTACCAGTGACCAAGCGGCTTCAGCTAAAGGTCTTACTTGATCGGCTCGATCTTCAGCATGTTTGCTAGCTGCGGTCCCATCTCTAACTCTACCAATTATTCCCTGTAAGATTCCTGCAAGTTTAAAGATATTGAATACATAATAGAATTCCCAATTATTTGAAAGATCTTTGCCGGTAGTTTCTGAATACATATCTCGATACTCATTTTCGGTTGGAATGCCTTGCTCTCTGCAGAACTTTTCATCAGCAAGTTGAGGAATATTTCTCCAACTAATGCAGTGATAATTAAAATCTGCAACTGGATGACCTAGGGTTGATAATTCCCAATCTAAAACACCCATCACTTTGTTATCGGCGCCAAAGACCATATTATCTAGACGGTAATCTCCATGAACAATGCATGTTTCATCTTCATCTGGGATATTGCCAGGAAGCCAGTCAATTAATTTATTCATCGCATCAATCTCTTCAGTTTGAGAGGCAAGATATTGCTTGGTCCAGCGAGAGACCTGTCTAGCTATATAATTTCCAGGTTTACCATAAGTAGTTAAACCCACAGATTCATAATCAACTTTGTGCAGCTCAGCGATCACTTTGTTTTTACTTAGATATATTGCCTTCCGTTCTTCAGGAGATTTATCTTTTAATAATAGATCCCAGTATATATTTCCATCAAGAAAATCCATTACAAAAAACTCCGTACCTATTAAGTCCTTGTCCTCGCATAAACCATAGGTATTAGGAACCGGCACTTCAGTATCCTTGAGAGCAGTCATAACCCTGTATTCACGATCAACTGCATGTGCAGATGGCAGCAATATACCCGGAGGTTTTCTTCGCAGTACGAACTCTTTCTTTTCTGTTGAAATTTTATACGTTGGGTTTGATTGACCACCCTTGAATTGAGCAATTTGAATAATCTTGCCGGTTTCAGGAATGTGATCTCCAAACCATTCTTGGAGTCGGGCTTCATCAAATTTAAGATTTTCAGCAACTTCTTTAGTGCCTGAAAAGATTAAGTCATTGTTATTCATATCCATTAGAGTGATTTACCACCATCTATATTTAAAGTTTGCCCTGTAATGTATGGAGATTCAGCAAGAAATATTGCAGCTTTAGCAATATCAATCTCGGTACCCATTTTTTTTAGCGGTACAGTACTTAAAATATTATTTTTTTCAGCGTCAGTCCATGTTTTATTTGGCGGCTCAAGAATTGCTCCAGGAGCAATGGCATTCACCCTGATTTCTGGAGCTAAATCCTTTGCAAGTGATTTAGTCAAAGTATCTAGGCCTGATTTTGCTGCCAAATATATTGAATGATTCTTGATCGGTCTTTTAATATTAATATCAGTAACATTGATGACAAATCCAGATTGTCTCCTTAATTCCTCATGAAGCTCCTGAACCAAAAACAACGGAGCTTTTAGATTACTGCCCATCAGAGCATCCCAATCCTTTTCAGAAAATTCTCCCATCGGCGTTGGATAGAATGTAGAGGCATTATTTATCAAGCCATCAATTCGACCAAATGCTGACATTGCTTGGCTTGCAAGATTTTTAACATCATTCATATGGTCTAGGTTCGCCTGAATAGAGATCGCGCTATTAGGTCTTATTACATTCAGCTCGTCACAAAGGCTAATAGCATCCTCGCTAGAGCTATTAAAGTGCACGATGATATTAAAATCAATTGCAAAAAACTCTTTTGCAATCTGTTTGCCAATTCTTTTAGCGGCACCCGTAACTAAGATAACTTTATTCATAATATTGATTTTAATGCTTCATGATAAAGGAATTGTTTTTTCTCTGATACTGCATTTCCATCAAATTCTGCTAACTGTGAAAAATTGATGTTCATTACTGCATTACTTATTTTATCTAGGTCTTTGCGATGTGGCTGCAAAATTTTAAGTTCCAATAATCCTTTAAGCTCTTTATGGTTTCTAGGAAAGTTAATACTTTCAATCAATATAATCTTTTCTTGAGCCTCAGAACAATTGATTAATCTTAAAATTAACTTAAATAATTCAATTCCCTTTTGAAATGACTTAGGAATCGGTAGATCTGAGCATAGATTAAAATGATTTACTCTTTGTATCTCTATCCACTTATGCTCAGGAGTAACCCCATCGATACTTATCTTCTCAAGACCTGTAAACCATGGATTTAGAAGCCCATGCTCAACCAAAGACTCAAAAAAATTTTCTGTAAAGGGAGAGGATAAAGCTTTAAAAGTTTCCATCCATACCCGATCGGCAGACAGAGAGGACAGTTCATCAGAAATGGCGATTTCTTTGAGTAGGGCACTTGTTTCTTCAGCTACCTTAAAGTCTTTTAGATGTGCGTAAGTCTTAAATCTTGCTAGCCTAAGTGCCCTCAATGGATCCTCGGCAAAAGCATTAGATGTATGGCGAAAAATCTTCTTTTGGATATCCTCTTTTCCACCAAAAGGATCAGTAATATTTCCATCGGAATCTTTGGACATAGCATTGATTGTAAGATCTCTCCTTTTAAGGTCTTCTTCTAGAGTGACACTGCTGTCAAAGTAAAAGGTAAAATCCTTATAACCTTTTCCAGATTTTTTTTCAGTTCTTGCTAATGCATATTCTTCTTTAGTTTCTTGATGCAGGAATACAGGGAAATCTTTTCCAATTGGTTTAAAACCACTCTGCTCCATTTCGGCTGGACTTGAATTAATTACCACCCAATCTCTATCAATAGGCTTCACACCCATCAACTCATCTCTAACGCACCCTCCAACTTCAAATACTTTCATATTAATACTTTACTGAAAATTTCTTTAAATCTTCCAACCTCATAGCTGTAAGTTTTCCTTTCCATGCACAACCGGTATCTAATCCAACAAAATGATTGCTTTTAGTTTTACCATTCAAGGCGGCCCAATGGCCAAAAAGAAAATAGTAATTTTTCTCTTTATATTTATCCGAATTATATTTAAACCAAGGTTTGAACCCATCAATATTTTTAGAACCAGTACTTTTTAGGTCCAGAGTTGCTGATTCATTAACAAACCGCATTCGAGTTAAATAATTAACAATGATTCGATAGCGATCTTTTCCCTCAAGCTCATCATTCCATGTTCTAGGGCGATCCCCCCACATTGTTGAAAGAAACTTCTTGGGATTACTTTTTAAAGCATTCGATACTTCTTTGGCTAACTTTTGAGCCTTGCTAGGTGACCAAATTTCTGGAATCCCCGCATGGGTTATAAAAAATGTATTGCCAGAGATCAGATCCTTTTCTTTAATAAATAAAGGTCTGCTAATTAGCCATTTATATATTTTTTTACTGTTTTTTGCTTCTACTATTGTTTTTAACTTTCCCTTACCTTTATTTACAGATAATAAATATAGAAGGTAGAGATCATGATTCCCTAAAACAGTTTGAATATTTTGGTTTGCCATGCAGAAGTTAATCATCGCCAGTGATTCGGTTCCTCTGTTTACTAGGTCGCCAGTCAGAATAATTTTATCTTCACTGGGATTAAAGTTCATTTTATCAAGAAGCCTTAGAAATTGAGCAAAACAGCCATGAACGTCACCGACAACAAAAGTACTCATATTACAAAAGAGAAGACTTGAACATGACAACAAATT
>Ga0209279_10001337_pt1 | contig 13264 bp, 11 predicted proteins | sample CoawatmetaG00DNA_3_FD_187508 | JGI IMG/M metagenome (GOLD analysis project Ga0209279, IMG submission 187508) | Marine microbial communities from the West Antarctic Peninsula - Coastal water metaG006-DNA (SPAdes) (version 2) | ecosystem: Environmental > Aquatic > Marine > Coastal ... | reverse complement strand
TTGTGAACGAAGACAAGAAGATACTGATAGAGGCTAAGGGCTACTTCAGGGTAGGAGACACACAGAAGTACAAGGCTATCAGAGACTCTATGCCAGAGTGGGAGTTAGTCTTTGTGTTGTCCAACCCATTGACAAAGGTACGTAAAGGTAGTAAGATGACTATGAGCCAGTGGTGTGAGAAAGAGGGATTTCCATGCTTCACTGTTAAAACAAGTAACGAACTACTTAAGTATGTGAGAGATAAGACATGTCACTAACATTTGAGGAATACAAGGAACAGTTCGTCAGGGAAAACGATGAGATACTTATCTTAGAGATACTTGAAATAGACGCTGACGACTTACTAAACGCCTTTGAAGACAGGCTTATCAGATACAGAGAAGAGGAATATGAAGATGAGCATTAATAACGCAACAGCATCAGACTGGGATAGACTACGTAAACAAATACCAGCAATAGATGAGTCTTTGATGCAGGTTTATCTTGACATGGCAGACGCAGAGATTAATCCTTTTGACGACGACGCTGAAGAAGATGTAGTCAACAAACCTAGCCACTACAACACTGGGTCAATAGAATGTATCGAAGGTATCCAAGCATCTATGTCTGCTGAAGCATTCAATGGCTATCTCAAGGGCAACTGCATGAAGTACCTCTGGCGCTACGACTACAAAGGTAAGCCAGTAGAGGATTTACAGAAAGCTCAGTGGTACTTAGCTGAACTGATAAAAGAACTGATATTTGAAGAGGAGGATTGACTGATGGCTACAGGACAGACACACGGGGGCAAAGGCTCAGCAGCCCGCCCCACAGACAAGAAGAAGTATGAAGATAACTACGATGCTATCTTTAGTAAAAAAATTGAGAAGCCAAAGATACTAAGCAGTCAACTGAAAACACCTGATGGTACAATACTTGAGTCGTTCCACCGTCACGACTATGTAACTCACAAGGATGCCAATGGCAAAGAATATATGCTGGATGGGGGTTGCGCTTATATCAAGCGTTCTATAAACGGCGACGAAGAGCTGATTACTGTGACTACAGCTGATTCTCATTCTGTTATCCGAGAAGCGGTGACTTGGGGAACACACGGTAAGAACGGTGATGAGGATTTCAAGCGAGTCAAGCTTGCTAATATGACTGGTGACCACATAAAAGCTTGTCTCGAAACTCAAGTGGCAAACATGCTTCCAGCATTGTACAAAGTAATGCAGAATGAGTTGGAATATCGAAATGAGAATTAAAATTTATAAACTGATAGAGCAGATAGTCGAGCAAGGTACAGACGCTGGTTATCTTAGGGCGCACAAGCATACTGATACCCCTGATGAAGACACAATAAAACACTGTATTTCTGAATACATAATGAATGGCTTTGATGAAGCATTTGAATTTGATAAAGAGGAAGATTAAGAATGGAACAGTACCAACAGTTTATACACAAGAGCCGCTACGCACGATGGATGCCAGAAGAAGGCCGTAGAGAGACGTGGGCAGAGACAGTACAGCGTTACGTAGACTTCTGGTCTAACCGTGGGCAGATAGACAAGAAGACAGCAGAGAAGCTATACAACTCTATACACGACCTAGAAGTAATGCCATCAATGCGCTGCTTAATGACAGCAGGTGTAGCACTTGACAAGGATAACGTAGCAGGGTTCAACTGTTCTTACCTTGCAATTGATTCACCGCGTAGCTTTGATGAGCTGATGTACGTCCTTATGTGTGGCACAGGTGTGGGGTTCAGCGTAGAGCGTAACTTCATTACTAAGTTACCAGTAATCGCTGAGTCATTCCACCCGACTGACACTACCATTGTAGTAGGCGACAGTAAGATAGGCTGGGCTAGTGCTTTCCGTGAGCTGATTGCTATGCTGTACGCTGGTAAGATACCTAAGTGGGATATGTCAGGTGTACGTGGTGCAGGTGAGCGACTAGAGACCTTCGGTGGTCGAGCGTCAGGCCCACAGCCCCTTGATGATTTGTTTCACTTCTGCGTTAATATCTTTCAGAAGGCTGAAGGCCGTAAACTGACCAGCATTGAGTGTCATGACGTAGTGTGTAAGGTTGCTGATATTGTAGTTGTAGGTGGTGTTAGACGTTCAGCTTTGATTAGCTTGTCTAACCTATCTGATGGCCGCATGGCTAAAGCTAAGTCGGGAGCTTGGTGGGAGAAGGAAGGCCACCGTAGACTTGCCAACAACAGCGTAGCGTACACAGAGAAGCCAGACTTCGAAGCATTCCTTAACGAGATGCAGACCTTGTATGAATCCAAAGCAGGTGAGCGTGGTCTCTTTAGTCGTGTAGCAGCTCAGAACATTGCAGGACGTAACGGGCGTAGAGACCCTAAGCATGACTTCGGAACTAATCCTTGCAGTGAGATAATTTTACGCAGTAACCAGTTTTGCAATTTATCGGAGATTGTTGTACGGGCAGATGACACTGAAGAGACACTAAAGGCTAAGGCAGAAGTAGCTGCTATCATTGGTACACTACAGGCTACCTTGACAGACTTCCGTTACCTGCGGAGCATCTGGAAGAAGAACACAGAAGAGGAAGCATTACTGGGTGTCAGCATGACGGGAATTATGGACAACGAGTTGTTGAGCAGTGCAGACTCACCACACTGTCAGGTAGTCTTGGAGAGCATTAGAGATGTTGCTATTAAAACTAACAAGAAGTGGGCTGCGAAGCTTGGGATTAATCAGTCTACTGCTGTTACGGCTGTTAAGCCGAGTGGTACTGTGTCTCAGCTTGTTGATAGTGCTTCTGGCATCCACCCTCGCTTCTCTGAGTATTACATTCGACGTGTACGTTCAGACAAGAAAGACCCGCTTGCAGCGTTCATGTCAGCAACAGGGTTCCCCGTAGAGCAGGACGTTATGTCAGAGTCATCGTTAGTGTTTGGTTTCCCTGTCAAAGCACCGAAGGGCAGTACAACAGTGAAGATGGTAGGAGCTATGGAGCAGCTAGCACTTTGGAAGACTTACCAGAATCATTGGTGTGAGCATAAGCCAAGTATCACTGTATACTACACAGACAGCGAGTTCCTGCAAGTAGCACAGTGGATATGGGATAACTTTGACATCTGTAGTGGTATTAGTTTGTTGCCTGTAAGTGACCATACGTATCAGCAAGCTCCTTATGAGGACATCACTGCTGAGAAGTACGAGGAGTTACTAGCAGCTATGCCACAAGGTGTTAATTGGAATGACCTAATCTACTTCGAGCAGGAGGATAACACTACAGGCTCTCAGGAGTTAGCGTGTACTGGCGGTGCTTGTGAGATAGTTTAAGGTGTAATAAGTGTAGTGAATTAGCATTTATTGGTACGTAAAAGTGTAGTAAAACTAAGGGGCCTTGCGGCCCCTTTTTTATTCTACTGTTTAACGGCTGTACTGTTGTTCTTGAGGTTGTTGTTGAGGGCCTGCTGAAACCGCTGTTGCCATGACGTTACCCCGTCCTACTAATGCTTGTAAGCTTAAAGCCAGTTGTTGGGAAATATCAATACCTTTATTTTGAGCTGCTATTGCTGCTTTTTGTAAATTAATTAGTTTGTCTATCTCTTTAGGAGTAATCTTCCACCCTGCTAAGAATCCCGGAATAACGCTTTTAAACAGTACACCTAGCTTAGGATTCGTTAAGGCCCTTTGCTCTGCCCCTGCCACTGTTAAACCAAGTGCTTGTTCAGTTTTATCTGTTCTGGAAAGAATTATCAAATTCTCTAGCATCTCATCCATCTTAGCAGAAACACCTGTTCCTTTAAACAACTCATCAAAGGTCTCTCTGAATCTTGGTTCCTTTAACTTATTGGAAAACTTTAGAGCAGATTTTATAGCGTCATCAGGGGATGACCGAAGTATCTCGTCCAAGAAACCTCTTCTAATGCCTTCTAAAGGGTCTACGTCTAAGCCCTTGAGCATTTCCTTGTATTCATCGACTTCGCGCTGAGAAGCGCCTTTAGGAGGCTTAGGTAAGTTTTTCTTAAATTCAGCAGCGGCTTTACGCAGTTGTTTAATCTGTATTATGCCTTCCGACAAACCGTCTTGCGTAAGTATACGGCCAATTGTAGCTGGGTCGTTGTTCTTCATAGCCGCTTTTAGCCACTCAGCGCTCACTACTTCCCTGCCTCTCTTATAATAAGCTGTAACGTCAGCATACTCTTTCTGAAGAGCAGGGGATAGCTTCTTAGCTGAGGCGTTCATTCCTTCTTCTAACAGCTTTTGTTGTTTAACTAAAACATCTACTAAGTTGTTGTCTGGGTTTGAAGAGGAACGTAAATCAGCAATGTTGCTTTTAACTTTAGACAGCCGCTGGTGCGCTTCGTAAAAGTTTAGATTGTCAGGAGTTGCTCTAAGGTCTGCAATTACCTGCGCAACTTTACCTCTAGCTGAAGTTTGTTCTAATACTTCGCCATCTTTTGTGACTTTGGGTTGCGCTCTATATTGACCACTCTGGCTAATCTCATCAGCAAGTCGCTGCGCCTTTCCTCGTACATCAATAATTACCCCTTTACCTTTTATCGCTAATCCTTTGTAGATAGGGTCAACAATCTTAGCAAGCGCGTTCTCATTCTGTGCTATAAAACCCTGAAGAACTTGACCCTGCTTACGTGGCCCTTGGTTAGAAAACATACTTACCATTTCATCTACTTGCTTACCCATAAACTGCCCGTAGATATTAAAGTAATTTTCTACAGTGCCTTTAGTGAACTTAGACACCTTAGCTACTTGCTCTAAAAGCTTAGGGCCTGCTTTATCCGTAACCATGGAAGGTAACAAACTAGCTCCCATTTCTTTAAGTTGTGCCTGTAGTTTTACTATCTGATTAATGCTTTTGTCAGCTAAACCTGCTTTACCCGCAACTGCTTGTCTTTTAGGAAACTTCGCTTTAAGAGCCTTAGCGCCTTCTTTACCACCTCTATAGACTTTAGCCACAACAGGTAAACCTAAACTACCGGCTGATGAATAAATAAAGTCAGTCTCAGCGGCATCCCAAGCTTGAGAAAAAGTTTCGGAAGGGTCAAACTCTTCACCAGAAACTAAAGCGTCTACTGTATCATAAGAAAACTCCGTAGCGCCTAACGCCGCTGCGCTGGCTAAACTACCACGAGCAGCGGCTGTGACAACAGGAACAAAACCTTTAGCAACTCCAAAAGCTCCTCTGTTGGGCAGTTTAGACGTTAATCTCTGGCCCCATTCATACCCTTTCTTACCTTCAGGGATAGAAGCTGCTATAGAGGCTGACATTCCTGCAACCATCTTCTTCCAGTCAAGAGGGTCAACCTCTTCCCCTGAAACTCCTTCGTAAGCCAGCGTGTCTATAATATCGCTAGGGTTTATGTTAGCTGCTTCCCAAGAGTCATTTAGCTTAGCTAATAATTCCGTGTCTGTCACTTCTCCTGTTGCATTAGGAGTAACAGGGATAACCATAGACTGGTCAACAAGAGAAGAATCCGTACCCTGAGAAGGCATAGGTTCCCCGCGGAGCAACGCTAAGGTTGTAGGGTCAGTTACTTGATTCGTGGCGGCTACCATTATTTGTCTCCTTCAGACGGCCCAAACGTTTTTGCAAGATACCACATAGGTTTTCCATCGTTGCCAGACAGAGGGACACCCATTTCGTCAGATAATGTGTAGTACACCTGTGGATTACCCTGTTCATCTGAAATAGTTCTAGTAAACTCTCTATAAGCAGGGTTTGCCCAGTTTATTTCTGAAGGGCGGCCCATTAAGGTGGCTCTAAAGTTTTTATAATGTGTTTTAACAATGTCAAGCTGCTTTCTGAATCGTGAGTCTCCTACAGTAGGGTCAAGCATACCCAGCGCATTCTGTAGCATCTCAAGTTCTTTAAGGTTCAAAGCTCCTAAACCTGTAGACCCTACAGCAGAACCTTCACGTAGCTCCATCAAAGCATCTCTACCGATACGGGATTTTAGAGTTTCAGTCAAATTCTCTAAATATTTTGCATCACTGTAAGGAACATACTTCATTAGCGGGTGTAAAACAACCGCATCCGTCGGGTCATAGCTTTCGGTTAAAGTTTTAGCTTCATTAATAAAACCAATTTGTCTGTCAATTTCTGATAAAGTTTCTTGAGTCTTTTGTTTCTTAGCAACTAACAGTCTGGCAGATTCCTGAGTAGGTACTCCCTCTTGTTCTAGCGCACCCAACGTTATATTAAACACGTCGAATGTGCCGTTGTTGTTCTTTTCAATTGAATACTTAGGTAGTTCTGTGATACCAAACGGTATACGTCCTGTACCGTCAGGAAGTGTAGTATACTTAACTGTCTGACCAGTCAACAAATCAACTCCTTCAGTAATTACCCTATTTTCATCCTTTTTTTGTTCGTGAAGAAGTCTTTTACCTTCTGGTTTGTTTAAATCAAGGAATTGAATATACGTCTGACCGTCCGCTTTAGTAACTTCTACTTTTTCTACCTGTGAATCATCTTCTGGGAGAGAAGTAGTTCCTAGAGTGGCGACTTCAGATACCACGTCACCCACTCTTTGAAACATTACACTTACTTCCGTACCATCTCTAACTATGTTCTCTCTAAAGTAATCAGGAGCGTTAGGGTTAGAAGTGCCTGATATTTCGGCATCATATCGTTGAACTATCTTACCAACCTCGTTAAGCACGACTAGCTTGTTTACACCGCCTTCGCTTATTGTTGCAGTAGTTGTCTTTTTAGAAGAGTCTGACTTAATAAAGTTTTTCATGTTGGCAGGAGTAATCATGCCCTGTAAAGCCAAAGCTCCATAACCTTTATTAGGGTAGGCACTTTCTAAGTAATCCGAAAACCCCTTACGTTGTACTTGTTCTTTTAAAAGACCTTCTGATTCCTTATCACGTACTCTACCTTGTTGAGCAAAAGCAGCCTTTAACTGAGCAGCCTTATTAGGGTCAAGGCGTGTGTATATCTCAAGGATACGTGATTGGTCTTTAGGGTTGTTAATGTCTAAACCAGCAAGCTCAGACTGTGCTCTCTCACGAGAAGTCTGGACGTTTACTTCCTTACCAGCGATAGTAGACATTAAGCCTCCTGCTGCCTGACGCAAACCTTGGTTAGCTTCCATTCCACGAGCCTGTAACTGCTGCATAGGAGTAAGGCCCACGCGTGGGTCAATAGGCGCTTGAGAGGAGATACCTGTTAATAAACCACTTAAATCTTGTACTTGTGCCATTGTTTGTTCTCCTAGTTATACGTAAGGGTTGTAACCATCGTAGTCGTCTGGGTTATACGTTGTGTTTAGCAGGTCTAAGTACTCTTCGGGAGCTGCGTTATATCCATCACCCGTTGAGTTTACAAGCACACCTTTATCGTTTATTAAACCATCAAGAGCACTACTAGCCTCACCAAATATCCAATCAGTTGCACTACTCAGTAAACCACCAGTAAAGTTACCACTAGCATCTTGACTACCTAAAGTAGTTGTTAGAAGCTGCTTAGCTTGGTCTGCACTCAGGTTACCAGCAATAACTTCAGCGTTAATCATCTGAGTTAGCGCCTTAGACTTAGCGTCAGCACTAAGCTCTTGACCACGGATATCACCTTGAGAAGCCAATGTAGCAGGTTGATAACCCGTTTGGAACATGTCAGAAGCTTGGTTTGAAGTGTTATAACCAGCATCCATTAAGCCCTTAGCCTGTAAGAGTCTACGGTCTTGTTCATCACCTACCATCCCCCTAGCCATCAGCATGTCACGCCCTTCCTGCTCCATACGGGCCTGTGCGTCAGCAAACTGCATACCAGAGCCACCGTAGAGACCTGAAGTCATGCCCCCAGTACCTCTTCCAAACATCTGCTCTTGGGTCGCTTGCTGCCTACGCATCTCAGCAGGGGCTTGAATGGCCCTCAGTTGGTCGTAGAGGGCTTGCGTCTGTGCATTAGTGTCACCGCCTACCCCACCAAACAAAGTCTCTGCTGAGCCTAAGTAGGCGTTCTGACGGCGTTGCTCATCTGGGCTTAGTGTCTGTGTAACACCTCCAGATGGGCCAGCAGTAGACGTAGCTAAGTTACTGGTTACTGTGTAAGGTTTAAACTCTGTACCTGCAAGAGCTTGAGCACTGATTGCCTCGCCACCTGCTACTGCCTGTTGCCCTGCTGCTCTAGCACTGTCAATTGCATCTTCTGAGGCCATGTACTGACCTACTGTATTCAACATACCGCCGCCAAGGTTTAATACGTCTTGTGTAGTTGGCATTCTTAGATTCCCCCAATAATAAATGCAAGCAGTTCAGAGTACCGAACCCCCATTCTAGTTTGTTCTTCGCCGTCTTCATTTGTCCATGTAGTACTAATAAACATAGCGTAGTTCCCTGCGTCAAGACCCTCAGCTTCAAAGGCAGCTTGTAAGTCTTGAGCTATAATACCAAAGTGTGTTCTAGCAGTAGCGCCATTCTCTTCTACAGAAGACTTCCAACGGAACTTACGTAACAAGCCTTTACAGGCTACAGCTACACGAGTCTCTGCGTCAGTCAGCTCTTCTATGTCTTGCTTCTCATTCCTGTCTGAAGTTTGAATAGTAGCGTTAGTGGCGTAGATGTCATCAAACCTAGCACTAGCGTTACCTAAGTCAATCAAGTTGTCTGAGTTTGCGTTGGTGTCTACGTTGAATGGAACTATAAATCTACTGGCTTGGTAGTCAATAAACTGTAACCCAGCTGCTTTATTGCCTATACTGAGATAACCATCTCCACTTGTTTGGTGCGTGTTTATCTTACCAGCTGTAATAGTACCATTTTTAAAAGTAAGGGCTGTTGAATGGTTAGCGCTTGCGGTTGTAATTGTACCGCCAGCTTTAGGTAGTGCATTAGTTGCTAGAGTTCCTTGAGCAGCCGTAGCATAGTCAGTAGAGTCAAAAGCTTTAACTTGTGCAAGGTTAGTAACTTCACTGTCCATTAGTGCGCCAGCGGCTGTTACGTTAGCTGTGTCCGTTACGTCTGCACTAGCTTCAATAGCATTTAACTTAGTGTGGTCAGCGTCAGTGAACACGTTAGAGTTGGTAGCAGCTTCAACTGCTGCACGAATTTCAGCGGCTGTTTGGTCAGCGGTCGCACTAGCTTCAATACCGTCTAGTTTAGTACCGTCAGTAGCTACATCACGACCATCAAAGGTGCTATTAGTAGTAATGGCACCAGTCATAGCACCACCAGCTTTCGGTAAGGCAGCATTAGCTGTCGTTGTTACAGCGTTGACAGTCGTTGTGTTAGCCTTGCTGTTTACCCCTGTAGCAATGTTATTAAACTCAGTAGTAAACTCTGAGCCTTTAATCTTCTTAGCGGCGTTTCCTGACGCTAAGTCGTCTTTAGCGCCAAAGTTAGTCGTTACATTGTATGTAGCCATTTAGATAAATCTCCCTAATAGAGCATGTATGTCAATTTTTTGAATAGAAAAGGAATTGCCAATAATTGTTGTTTCTAAGCCTACAGTTATTTCTACACCAGAACCTGAAGTATTAAGTGAGGGTTCATTAACAGTAACGCCCCCTGTGTACTCTGCTGTGGTGTTGTACTCTGCTTCGTTAAACTCTGCGTCAGATGACACGCCAAAAGTAACAGATTGTTTAGTAAAGTTTTTAGAGTAGTCGTAGCCCCAGTTAAAAATACAAGTAGTGCCTCCTCCTCCAATAACAGTAACATTCATCTTTTTAAGAAACTTTAAGTTAGTAGGGTTACCAAAGTTCTGAGGATGACTAAAGTACTTCATTACGTAAGTTTCGTTACCGTCACTGTATGTGTCGTACTTCACTATTGCTGGCTGTGCCGAACCTTTCTTAGCTAAGCCCAGCATTAGCTCATCGTTAGCAAACACTGATAAGGCTAAAGGTGTTAAGCCTCTCCAAGTAGTAGCTCTAAAAGAACCATCTTCTAAAGGCCTCCTTACATCAAAACAATACACAACGTTTGACTCTGGAAGCGTTATGATGTAAAAAGCATGTTTAGCACTGTAAGCACTCTTAATTGTATTTCCGTTACCCGCAGCAACTTCGATGTCAACAAGTTCCATGAGGTCTGTACGTACATTCTTACTAATATCATTAAGTGGAATAGCTTTTTCTTGTATAAGACGACCAAGAGACATCACGCCTCGATTAGATAAGAACAGCAAGTCATTACCAGTTGACTGTACAGAATCTCTAGCAATACAACCAACACCTTCAATGGTGTCGTACAGTCTAATTGTGTCAGCAGTGGTAGCGGTTAAAGCTCCACCCTGTGCTCCCACAACATCTTGATAAAGAATAATAGAACGCTTACCGAAGACAACTAAGTATCCGTTGTGTTCAGCGAGTGCAACTACAGAGTCATACCCTTGTGGCCAGACGTTAGTTAAATCTAAAGTCAACCAAGAGTTACCTGAACCATGCCAAGTGTCTCCATCAAGGAGAGCACTACCATAAATCTTGTAGTCTTGGTTTGCAACAGATGTAACCCATAGACGACCAAAGCCAGCTAATACTTCGTCTCCCTGTGGAGGAGCAGTACTGCCAGAGTCAGGAACGAGCACTAAGGCAGATGCTCCAGCTACGTACTTGAGAGGAGCATGTCCAGCCTGAAAGAAGTAAACATTGTTAGCAAAAGAAGCAGTCTTCCATTTATTAGCACTACAAGAGTAGTTAGAAGGAAAAGCTATCTGAGTGAGAGATGTAGTTCCTCTGTATATTTTTAGGTTGCCCATAGAGAAAACAGTGGCTGTCCCGTCATAAGCAATAAACTCTTGTATGTGCTCAATGCCTGCACTAGTGCCTAAGACTGTTGCACCGTTAGTAGTAATAGCACTCCATCCTTTCCTAGCTCCAATACGACCTCTCTGGTCAATTACACAGTTCTCTGCAACGTCAGCAAAGGCTGCGTTTAAAGACACAGGAGAGTCTTCAGTGTTAAGACCTGCAAAAGCAGGAGCAGAGATTGCAAGATTCTGTAGCTGTTGAGCCATTACACATCCCTCCAGATAAACTCAGTAGGAAACCTTGCAACATCAAAGGCGATAGCGTCAGCCAACGTAGAACGCCCTAGCTGTATCATAGCGCCGCTTGTCTGACCGCCTGTCTCTCCTCTCTCTTCCATTGCAAAGCCCTGTGCAAGCTGAATAACAGCCTGAGTAGGTACGTAGAACACATCAGCATCGTTAGTGTATTCATCTCTACGTTGAACAAGGTTAAAGCGTAAGTACTCTACAGCGTTAGGCTTAGGGTAGACATCTACAATAGCGTTGCCTTCGGCAGTAAAGCCGTTCCAAGTGTACTGAGTAGGAGACCCTTCTACAACAGGCTGAATAAGGTATTGGTTACTCATTTCAAAAGCAGGAATGTGCTCCATAAAACAGTTTTTAGTGTCGTTCAATACGTTCAAGGTTTTAAAAGAAGAGTTAGCTCCAATTAAGTTGTAAGAGAAAACGTCAGCTTGTGTAGTGACTGTAATAGTGGTGCGTAGCGAAGACCAATCCCATGCGTCCTCTACCATGCGTTTAGCGTCATTTACAAAAGTTCCTATAAGCTTAGAGTAGGAATTTTGATTAACAGTAGTTACCTCTTCTTCTCTCAAGCGTACAAGTACTCTGTTTACAGCTTCTAAGTATGTCATTGAATTTTATACCTTGTAGTTAAAAGCGTTAGCAAAAGGGTCTGACAATAAGTCTACCATTTCTTCTTTGGGTTGTTGGAATTGTTTTTTACTTAACTTCTTAGCGTCTTGTTCTGTAAGACCTGTAAGCAGGTTACCTACTAAACTAATGCCCTCATCGTGTTCAAACTGAGCTACGTCAAATAAACCACCTGTAGTACGAGTAGGAGACGGAGCACTAGTTACCTGTGGTATGTTTAAGTCTATATCAGGTAAGTCTATATCTATATCTGGTAAGTCTATATCTATATCTGGTAAGTCTATATCTATATCTGGTAAGTCTATATCTCCAAGAGCCTGTCTAACGGCTGTCTCAGCGGCTGACAGTGCGTCACCTACTGCTTGACCTACGTCCTCAGCTACGTCCCCTACCGCTTGACCTACGTCCTCTACTACGTCCCCAGAAGGGTTAAGTACTGCATCGTCAAAAGCTGATAAACCTTGTCTAGCTGCTGTCTCTGCCGTTGATAAAACAGCTCCTATTTCTGAAGTTAAAGGCTGTAGTGCGTAATCGTCTACTGCTGACAACAAGTTTCTAGCTTCGGTATCTACGGCTGAGAAAACACCCCCTACTTCTGAAGTAACTGGTTTAATGTAGTCTCTGTTGATAGTAGATAAAGCAGTTGTTACAGGCTCTACTAAATCACCAATTTTCTTAGCTGCGTCACCAAGCGCGTCTTCGACTACATCGGGAAGAACAGTTCCTCCCTCCAGTACGTACTTACCTACACCTTTTAGCAGAGCGTCTTCTATATCATCGCCTTTAGCAAGAGAGTTGAAAGTTTTATTAATTCCCGCATTCAAGTCGTCAGCGTTTATATTATTATTACTTGCAAAAGTGTTTAAGGCTTCTCCAACACCTACGCCGTCCAAAGCCTTTTTAACAAGCGCAGGCCCATAAGCCGCAGTAACAGCTTCTACAGGGTCACCTGTAACTACACCTGTTAGTAAAGCTTTTGACGAGTTATATCCAAGACCTAAAACACCTTTTCCAGCTACCGCAGGTGCAGCTTCTATACCTTTTGCTATGTCTGCTGACACTGCGTCTACAGGAGGTACTAGAATATTTGCATACTCTAAAGCAGGAAGAGCAATTGAAAGGTAGTCACCAGCGTGTAGTGTCTCACCTGCGATTCCTTTAGTACCTGCAATAAAAGCTTCTGAGCCGCCCGAAGTAAGCACTGCTAAACCAATCCTTAGAGGCGCTGGCATACCAGCCCACACACTATCAGGTTTTACGTGGACAGTACTATACGTACCTACTTCACCAAAGTCTTGAAAGGAACCACCGTCATTGCCGTTAGTGGCGTTTAAGGATTCTTCGCCTAGTGTGCCATATAGTACATCATCACTCAGCCCAGTAGTCAGGTAGCGTGTCTGTCCATCAACCTCTATCGACATTGGGACATCGTTCTTTGTAAGGTATTCTATAGCAGCTTCTGTAGAGGCACGACCACTAACACCACCCTTAGCACTGACACCAGCCATCGCAAATTGACTAGGGTCATATTGCCCTAAGTTGTATTTAGCGTCTATAGCAACGCTATTGTCAGCAAGGCCACCTAAGAAGCTGGACAGTCCGTTAATGGCTTCGTCTGCTGTGTCATACTGTGTGCCAGAACCATATCTAA
>Ga0209279_10001333_pt1 | contig 13284 bp, 17 predicted proteins | sample CoawatmetaG00DNA_3_FD_187508 | JGI IMG/M metagenome (GOLD analysis project Ga0209279, IMG submission 187508) | Marine microbial communities from the West Antarctic Peninsula - Coastal water metaG006-DNA (SPAdes) (version 2) | ecosystem: Environmental > Aquatic > Marine > Coastal ... | reverse complement strand
AATAAGACTATTTAATATTATTAATTTTAGTATAAAAATGATTAAAATTTGATTTAGATAGTGATTTTTTTACTATTATAAGTCCTTTTCATATACAATTAATATTATTTACTTAATAAAGTAAAAATTTTTAAATAGATAATAAAATAATTATGGCAGCAGCATATTTACCCGCAATTTTAACTCCACTTGTTGGACTTATTTTCCCAGCTTTTAGTATGGCTTTGTTTTTTCTTTATATATCAGAAGATGATATTGTGTAAGAAATAAGTTGGAAAACTAAATATAAAATAGTTTAAAAATAAAAAAAACAAATTTTGACAATTTGTTTTTTTTATTTTTAATTTCTTAACCGATTTATAATAAATTTATTTAAATTTATTAGTAACGACTACCTTCAGGATTTGCTTGAACACTATAACTCTTAATAGTGTAAGTAATGAAGCGACCTGCGCCTTCTGTACGATCTAAATAGAAACCTGGTTCATTAGTTGGACGGCTTACAATAAAGCACATAACACAACTTTCAGTACCATAACTTGCATCAAAAGCATTAACACGAATGTAGCCATTAGCACAAGCTTTACGAGCTTCGTTAATTTCAAACATTACAGCTGCTGGATCTTTAATATCGAATAAAGGTAAACCCCATAATTCCCAGTAACTATTTCTAGGATGTGGATCATCTGACCATTCAACATTCATAGCAAAACCTTTGCTAGTTGCATAGTTGATTTGCTTTAAAATTTGCTCGTCTGTTAAATCAGGTAAAAAAGAGAAACAACCTTGTGTAAGTCTCACTACTCAAATACTCCTTATATTAATTTTTGTTAAAAGTAACTTAATTATCGGCTTGCTGTTGGTGTTTCAGCGAAATCAGCAGTATCTGTAGATGTGTAGTTGAAACTAATATCTTTCCATAGATCTAAAGCTGTTTGTAATGGACCACATGTTTTAGCCGCATCACGTAAAATTCTTGGACCAATTTCGTTATTGTAGTAATCAACACCTTCATTACGAGCTAATACCATAGACTCTAAAGCTACACGATTTGCTGTAGCACCGGCTTGAATACCATCAGGGTGACCGATTGTACCACCACCGAATTGTAAAATAACATCATCACCTAAATAGTGAATTAATTGATGCATTTGACCACAGTGAATACCACCTGAAGCTACTGGCATACATCTACGTAAACTAGCCCAGTCCATTTCAAAGAATAAACCATAAGGTAAATTAACTTCTAACTCAGTAGCTAATAAAGTTTGGTAGAAACCTTTAATCATTAACGGATCACCTTCTAATTTACCTACTACAGTACCAGCATGAATATGATCCACACCAGACATACGCATCCACTTACAAATTACACGGAAATTAATACCATGATTCTTTTGACGAGCATATGTTGAATTACCAGCACGATGTAAATGTAAAAGCATATCATTGTTACGAGCCCAGTAAGCAATTGATTGAATTGCAGTATAACCCATAACTAAATCGATCATTACAACTATCGAACCAACTGTTTTAGCATAGTCAGCACGCGCGTAAATATCTTCCATTGTAGCTGCAGTAACATTTAAGTATGAACCTTTAGTTTCACCTGTTGAAGCAGATGCACGGTTAATACCTTCCATACAGTATAGGAAACGTTCTCGCCAACGCATAAAAGGCTGAGAATTAATGTTTTCATCATCCTTTAAAAAGTCTAAACCACCTTTTAAGCCTTCGTAAACTACACGACCATAGTTTTTACCAGAAAGACCTAATTTAGGTTTTACAGTTGCACCTAATAATGGTGTACCGTATTTATTTAAACGTTCACGTTCAACAACAACACCCGTTGCAGGACCTTGGAATGTTTTTAAATATGAATGTGGAATACGCATATCTTCTAAACGTAAAGCAGAAATTGCCTTAAAACCAAATACGTTACCAATAATTGATGCTGTTAAGTTCGATAAAGAACCTTCTTCGAATAAATCAATTTCATATGCAATAAATGCAAAATATTGATCTGTAGCACTAGGAACTGGATCTACACGGTAAGCTTTAGCACGGTAACGTTCACAAGCTGTTAATAAATCAGTCCATACAACAGTCCATGTTGCAGTAGAAGATTCACCTGCTACTGCAGCTGCAGCTTCTACAGGATCTACACCAGGTTGTGGTGTAATACGGAATAGTGCAAGAACATCAGTAGTTTTTACAGCATAAGATGCATCCCAGTAACCCATTTTAGCATATGGAATTACACCAGATTCGTAACGGTCACTTTTAATTCGAGTCCGTTCTGATACAGATTGAGACATTTATTTCTCCTTAAAATAAAAAAGGCAATTTTAACTAATTAATTATAAAAAAATTAGTTCTATCGGTTGAATTTCCATCATAATAACAACCTTATATACAAATATACAATTGATTTATACCCCCATCAAAAAAAATTTATTTAAATTTACATTCTAATTAAGAATAAACTTTTATAAAAATGAATTAGTGAACCTAAGGAAATATTATATAATTGCAAATTATCTTAATATCTATACTATATATATTTATAAACAATAAATATAATACATATAGTATAGATATGACAGATTCATCGGACAAAGTTTTAAATCGAGATCTCATAAATTTAGCCAATCAGCCATATAAATATGGATTTCGAACTAATATTGAAGGTGAGAAAAAGGTTTGACTGAAGAAGTTGTTAGAATTATTTCAAAAAAAAAAAATGAACCAGAATTCTTATTAAATTTTCGTTTAAAAGCTTATGAAAAATGGAAAAAAATGAAATGTCCAAAATGGGCACAACTAAATTTTCCTGAGATCGACTTTCAAGATGTTATTTATTATTCAGCACCAAAACAGATTGAGAAATTAAATGACATTAACGAGGTCGACCCAGAATTATTAAATGTGTTTGAAAAACTCGGTATTCCTTTAACGGAACAAAAGAGATTAACTAATGTCGCAGTTGACGCAGTTTTTGATAGTGTATCGATAGCGACAACGTTTCAGAAAGAATTACAAGAATACGGAGTACTTTTTTGTCCAATATCTGAAGCTATTCAAAAATACCCAGAGTTGATTAAAAAATATTTAGGAACAGTTGTTTCAATAGGAGATAATTATTTTTCAGCTTTAAATTCAGCTGTTTTTACTGATGGTTCATTTTGCTATATCCCAAAAAATACTAAATGTCCTCTAGAGTTATCAACATATTTTAGGATAAATGAACAAAAATCTGGACAATTTGAACGTACGTTAATTATTGCTGAAGAAAATAGTCAAGTCAGTTATTTAGAAGGTTGTACTGCACCAAAGTATGACGAAAATCAGCTTCATGCCGCCATTGTTGAAATAATTGCGTTAGAAAATGCAATTATTAAGTATTCCACAGTTCAGAATTGGTATTCAGGTGATGAAAAAGGAAAAGGAGGAGTGTATAATTTTGTAACAAAAAGAGGATTATGCGCTGGTAATAATTCGAAAATTTCATGGACACAAGTTGAAACAGGATCTGGCATCACTTGGAAATATCCAAGTTGTTTACTAGTAGGAAACAACTCCCAAGGAGAATTTTATTCAGTATCATTAACTAATAATTATCAACAGACAGATACAGGAAGTAAAATGATTCATATTGGAAAAAACACTCGAAGTAGAATAGTATCAAAAGGAATCTCAACAGGTAATTCGAAAAATACCTACCGTGGATTTGTTAGTGTAAATAATAAAGCTTTAGGCGCAAGAAATTATTCACAGTGCGATTCTTTACTTATTGGAGATACTTCGAATGCAAACACATTCCCATACATTTTTGTTCAAAATTCAACAGCAAAAGTGGAACATGAAGCATCTGCTTCGACAATCGATGAAGAACAAATTTTTTATTTATTACAACGTTGCTTTTCATTAGAGAAAGCAGTTGCAATGATTATTAGTGGTTTCTGCAGTGAAGTTTACGAAAAACTACCTGCCGAATTTTCTGTGGAAGCAGACTTTTTATTAAGTTTAAAATTAGAAGGAAGTATAGGTTAATGAATTTAAACAAACCTGTTTTGGAAATAAAAGATTTACGAGCATCTGTTAATAAAACTGAAATCCTAAAAGATTTGAATCTAAAAATACATAAAGGAGAAGTTCACGCTATAATGGGACCTAATGGTTCAGGAAAAAGTACTTTTTCAAAAATCATAGCTGGTCATCCAGCTTATACAATTTTAAACGGAGATATTTTATTTAAAGGAAAAAGTATTTTAAATTTAGAACCTGAAGAACGAGCTTATTTAGGTATTTTTTTAGCATTTCAGTACCCGATTGAAATTCCAGGAGTAACTAATTTGAATTTTTTAGAACAAGCCTATTCTTCTAAATTAAAATCTACAAAGGATGAAGAAGTCGATTCTTTTAAGACTTTAGAATATATTAGTAAAAAAGCAAAGAGTATCGATATGCCAGAAACTTTTCTATATCGAAATCTAAATGAAGGATTTTCAGGTGGCGAAAAAAAGCGGAATGAAATTTTACAAATGGTTGTATTAGATCCAGAAATTGCAATTTTAGATGAAACAGATTCTGGGCTAGATATTGATGCATTACAAACAATTTCGAAAGGAATTAATACGTTTATGAATGAAGAAAAAGCAATTGTTTTAATAACACACTATCAACGATTATTGGACTATATTAAACCTACTTTTGTTCATGTAATGCGTAATGGAAAAATAATAAAAACCGGTGATTTTAGTTTAGCACAAGAATTAGAATTGAAAGGATACGAATGGATAGAAGAAAATTAATACGCTTTTTATATAGTTTTTTGATAAAAATAAACCTATATCTTATTTAAATGGTTTAGACTAGCAATGTTTCTCTATATTTTTTAATATTGGGTAATTTACTAAATTAGTTAAATTATATGTACCCAGATAATTTTTATTCAAGTACGTTTACATTTTTAGCAGAGGCAGAAGTCGGAAAACACTTTTACTGGGATGTTGCTGGTTTTTTAGTTCACGGACAAGTTTTAGTAGTAATTTGGCTTGTAATAAGTTTATTAGTACTATTTTCGATATTAGGAACTAGTAACACTGAAAGAATCCCACATAGTTGGCAAAACTTTATGGAAGCAACTCTTGATTATATAACAGGAATTGCAAGAGATCAATTAGGTGAAAGTTTTTATAGAGAATGGGTGCCATTTATTGGTACATTATTCTTATTTATTTTTGGTTGTAACTGGGCTGGAGCACTTGTTCCTTGGAAATTAATAAAATTACCTGAAGGAGAATTAGCGGCACCAACAAATGATATTAATACAACAGTAGCATTAGCTTTATTAACATCGCTTGCTTATTTTTACGGAGGTTTGAGTAAAAAAGGATTAGGTTATTTCAAACGCTATGTTCAGCCAATACCACTTCTTCTACCAATTAATATTTTAGAAGATTTTACAAAACCATTATCATTAAGTTTCCGATTATTTGGAAATGTTCTTGCTGATGAATTAACAATTACTGTTTTAACATCTTTAGTTCCTTTGGTAATACCATTACCAATTATGATGTTAGGTATTTTTGCAGGTTCAGTACAAGCTTTAATTTTCTCAACATTAGCTGCTGCTTACATTGCAGAAGCAATTGAGTAAATTAATATTAAATTTAATTTTTCTAATATTTTATTTATTTTTATTATTTAAGGTTTATTATGGATTCTATTATTTCTGCTGCTTCTGTTATAGCTGCTGGTTTAGCTATCGGTTTAGCTGCTATCGGTCCTGGTATTGGTCAAGGTAACGCAGCTGGTCAAGCTGTTGAAGGTATTGCACGTCAACCGGAAGCAGAAAACAAAATCCGTGGGACATTATTATTAAGTTTAGCATTCATGGAAGCTTTAACAATCTATGGTTTAGTAGTAGCATTAGCTTTATTATTCGCTAATCCATTTAATACTTAATTAAATGTTAAATTCTAAAATTGATAGGTATAGACAAGTTTATACCTATCTTTAAAATTTTAACTCTATAATAAAACATATATAAAAATTTTTTATATGGTTAATATGTCGCTATTAATTTGCAGTTCAGAGACAGGTGGTCCTGGGGGATTATTTGATATTGATGCAACTTTACCTTTAGTCGCTATTCAATTTTTACTTTTAATGGTTGTTCTTAATATATTATTATATAATCCATTATTAACTGTTATTTCAGAACGTAATGAGTATATTTTGAATAATCTAAATAAAGCTTCAGAAACTTTGTCAAAATCAAATGAATTGACAACTCAGTATGAAGAAGAATTAAGTAACATTCGTAAAGAAGCACAGTTAGAAATTACAAACTCACAAAAAATTCATAAGGAAATTTTGGAAAACGAACTAAATATTTCTCAAAAAAGCATTGATAATTTATTGGATACTATTACAAAAGACCTGTCTGATAAAAAAAATACGGCAGTGAATAGTTTAGTAACTATTGTTCAGTCCTTATGTCTTGAAATTGAAACAAGATTATCAATTTAAATTTTTTGTTATATGTAGTTTTTCCTTTTATAAGTGAACAGTTTACATAAGAACATTAAAACATGGAAAATTTAGATCAGATTTTTACATTAATTGCTGAAAACGAAAATATTACTTTAAATCTAGATATTTTAGAAACTGGTTTAATTAATATTATTGCTTTAATTGTTATTTTAGTTTATGTTGGACGTGATTTTTTAGGTTCTGCTTTGGAAACACGTAAAAACGAAATAATAACAAGTGTTCAAGATGCAGAAGAAAGGTTAGATGAAGCAAATAAACGTTTGAGTGAAGCTCAAAAACAATTATCTCAAGCTCAAGTTGTTATAGGTGAAATAAAAAATGATACAATAGTAACGAAAAGAATGTTACTAGAATCAGATGCATCTCAATCTAAAAAAGATCTAAATACTCGTTTTAACCGAGCGTTAGCAACGTTCCGTTCAAAAGAACGCCAAATTTTTTTAGAAGTTAAACAGCAAATAATGATGCTAGTTCTACAACAAGCAACTACTAGAGCACAACAAACATTTGGACCGAAGAAACGGGCAACTGAATTAATTAATGAGACAATTAATAAATTAGAAGGAGATTTGTTATGAGTACTAAAACTTTAGAACTAAAAATTGCAACTCCGTATGCTCGTGCTTTATATGAATATTCTGTTGATAAAAATATCATGCATAAAATAACAGGAGATTTTCAGAACTTAGAAATATTTCTAAATAAAACAGATGAATTAATAACTTATCTAAATAATCCTGTAATTCGAAATGAAGATAAACGTGATATTTTAACTAATCTTTTAAAATCTCAGGTCAACGAAGAAACTTTTAAATTTTTATTGGTTCTAGTTGATCGAGATCGAATTAATTTATTACAATCAATTATCGATAATTATTTAAAATTAGTCTACGGATTAGCTTCTATTAAAATGATAGAAGTTTCAACAGCTTTTCCTTTTACTAATAAACAAAAAAATATGTTAATTAAAAAACTAAAAGATCTCACTAATGCGAGAGAAATTAGATTAATCATAACTGTTGATTCTGATCTAATAGGAGGTTTTTTAATACAAACAAATTCAAAGGTACTTGATTTTACTGTTAAAAATCAATTACAAAAATTAGCTAATCATTTGGATACTAGTTTAGAAATTTAAGCAAAATCTTTTATTAACTTTTTATCTTAAAAATAATACAATGATAAATATTCGTCCAGACGAAATAAGTAGTATTATCCGTCAACAAATTGAAAAATATGATCAAGATATTAAAGTTGACAATATTGGAACTGTTCTACAAGTAGGTGATGGTATTGCACGTGTATATGGGCTTGATCAAGTAATGAGTGGTGAACTTCTAGAATTTGCAGATAAAACGATCGGGATTGCTCTGAATTTAGAAAATGACAATGTTGGTGTCGTTCTAATGGGGACTGGCCGTCAAATTCTTGAAGGTAGTACTGTGAAAGCTACAGGAAAAATTGCTCAAATTCCTGTAGGAGATGAGTTCCTAGGTCGAGTGGTAAACCCATTAGGCGCTGCAATCGATGGAAAAGGTGATATTAAACCATCTGAGACTCGATTAGTTGAGTCAATGGCTCCTGGCATTATCAGCCGAAAATCAGTGTGTGAACCTTTACAAACAGGAATTACATCGATTGATGCTATGATTCCGATTGGTCGGGGTCAACGAGAGTTAATTATTGGTGATCGTCAAACTGGAAAAACATCTATTGCTGTAGATACAATTATTAATCAGAAAACAGAAGATGTAGTTTGTGTTTATGTAGGTATAGGACAAAAAGCATCAACAGTTGCACAAGTTGTAAATGTACTTGAAGAAAAAGATGCAATGAAATATACTATTGTTGTCTGTGCAAGTGCAAACGATCCAGCAACTTTACAGTATATTTCACCATATTCTGGAGCTTCTTTAGCAGAATACTTTATGTATAAGGGTAAAGCTACTTTAGTTATCTATGACGATTTAACAAAACAAGCAATGGCTTATCGTCAAATGTCTTTATTATTACGTCGACCTCCTGGACGTGAAGCATATCCAGGTGATGTTTTCTACTTACACTCACGTTTATTAGAACGTGCGGCAAAACTTAGCGATGAGTTAGGTGGAGGAAGTATGACAGCATTACCTATTATTGAAACACAAGCAAGTGATGTTTCTGCATATATTCCGACTAACGTAATTTCAATCACAGACGGTCAGATTTTCTTATCAAATGATTTATTCAATTCTGGAATTCGTCCAGCTATTAATGTTGGTATTTCAGTATCCCGAGTAGGATCTGCTGCTCAAACAAAAGCTATGAAAAAAGTGGCTGGGAAATTAAAACTTGAATTAGCTCAATTTGCAGAATTAGAAGCTTTCTCACAATTTGCTTCAGATTTAGATGAAGCAACACAGAAACAGTTAGCTCGTGGTACACGATTACGTGAAGTATTAAAACAACCACAAAATTCTCCATTATCTGTTGGTCAACAAGTAGCTTTAATTTATACGGGAATTAATGGTCAATTAGATGAACTAGAAGTTAATGATGTTAAGAGTTATTGTGCTAGTTTACTTAAATATCTAGAGAGCTCTCAAAAACCATATTTAGAAATTGTTAAAACAACAAATCAATTTACAGATGAAGCTGAAGCTTCGTTAAAAGAAGCGATAGAAGAATCTAAAGAAATATTTTTAAAAAATAAATAAACTTTAGCTTTAGTTTATCTTTTTCTAAAAAATTCTAAATGACTTCTTAAAAAATAATAAAATTAATTATTTAGGTAATTAATTTTATTATTTTAATTAATTTTTATTATCTTCACTTATAATAATATTATATCTAACTACCTTGTAGTTTAATTGTAAGAAAGTCAAAAACCTTTAATTATATTAAGGAATCATTTACTATGGCATTACCATGGTATCGTGTTCATACTGTTGTTTTAAATGACCCGGGAAGATTGATCGCAGTACATTTAATGCATACTGCATTAGTTGCTGGTTGGGCAGGTTCAATGGCATTATATGAACTTGCTGTTTTTGATCCGTCAGATCCTGTTTTAAACCCTATGTGGCGTCAAGGTATGTTTGTTATGCCTTTTATGACCCGATTAGGGATTACTGATTCTTGGGGCGGTTGGAGTATTACAGGTGAAAGTGTATCAAATCCAGGTATTTGGAGTTTTGAAGGTGTAGCTTTATCGCATATTATTTTATCGGGTATGTGCTTCTTAGCTGCAATTTGGCATTGGGTTTATTGGGATTTAGAATTATTCCGTGATCCGAGAACAGGTGAACCTGCATTAGATTTACCAAAAATATTTGGTATTCACTTATTTTTATCAGGCTTATTATGTTTCGGTTTTGGTGCTTTCCATGTAACAGGCTTGTTTGGACCCGGTATTTGGGTTTCTGATGCTTATGGGGTTACAGGTAAAATACAACCAGTAGCACCTTCTTGGGGAGCAGATGGGTTTAATCCTTTTAATCCTGGTGGTATCGCTGCTCATCATATTGCGGCTGGTATTTTCGGCATATTAGCAGGGATTTTTCACTTAACCGTTCGTCCTCCGCAACGTTTATACAGAGCGTTAAGAATGGGGAATATTGAAACTGTGTTATCAAGTAGTATTTCTGCTGTCTTTTTCGCAGCTTTTATCACTTCAGGTACAATGTGGTATGGCGCTGCAACAACTCCAATAGAATTATTTGGTCCAACTCGTTATCAATGGGATAGTGGTTACTTCCAACAAGAAATTGAACGCCAGGTTGAAACCTCAGTAAATGAAGGTTTATCAGAAAGCCAAGCTTGGTCAAGAATTCCTGATAAGTTAGCTTTTTATGATTATATTGGCAATAATCCTGCAAAAGGTGGTTTATTCCGTGCAGGAGCTATGAATAAAGGAGATGGAATTGCTGAAGCTTGGTTAGGTCATCCAATTTTCCGTGATAAAGAAGGACGTGAATTAACAGTTAGAAGAATGCCAGCTTTCTTTGAAACATTCCCAGTTATTTTAGTCGATAAAGATGGTATTATTCGGGCAGATATTCCGTTCCGTCGTGCAGAATCTAAATATAGTATTGAACAAGTTGGTGTTACTGTCGATTTTTACGGTGGTAAATTAAATGGTCAAACATTTAAAGATGCTCCCACTGTTAAGAAATTTGCTCGTAAAGCACAATTAGGTGAAGTTTTTGAATTTGATAGAACAAGTTTTGAGTCTGACGGTGTATTCCGTAGTAGTCCACGAGGTTGGTATACTTTCGGACACGCGAACTTCGCTTTATTATTCTTCTTAGGTCATTTATGGCACGGTGGTAGAACTATTTTCCGTGACGTGTTTACAGGTATCGGCGCTGAAGTTACAGAACAAGTAGAATTTGGTGCTTTCCAAAAAATTGGTGACAAATCTACGAAAAAACAAGGTGCAGTATAAAAATTATACTTTACTTTTATAGAATGTACTAAAAATTAAATAGGATTAAACAATGGAAGCCTTAGTTTATACATTTTTACTTATTGGTACTTTGATGGTAATTTTCTTTGCTGTATTTTTCCGAGAAACACCTAGAATTATTAAAAAATAAACCACTAAATTGTGGTTTATTTTTTAATCTTCATGTTCTTCGAATGGATCACGTAAATTTTTTGCCGCTGGTCCAAATGCAGTATATATTGAATATATAGTAATACCTAAAAGTAAACTTGATACAAAAATTATAATAATAGTTGCTGTTTCCATGTTATATAATTATTTAATCTTAATGTTATAGTATTTTATAACGTATTATATAACAGGCAGTATAAAAATTCATTTATTAAAAATAGAAAATATTTTTATGGCATTAAGAACAAGATTAGGTGAAATTTTACGCCCATTAAATTCTGAATACGGAAAAGTTGCTCCTGGTTGGGGCACAACACCGATTATGGGTTTCGTAATGGCAGCATTTTTAGTATTTTTATTAATTATTTTACAAATCTATAATTCATCATTAATCATTGAAAATGTCGATGTAGATTGGACAAATGGTATTTTATAAATATTGAATAACTATAATGGATATACTAACTTTAGGTTGGGCTGGATTGATGACAATGTTTACATTCTCATTAGCTCTGGTTGTTTGGGCTCGAAATGGTTTTTAAGAATTGAAACTTTATAAATATTTATAAAAAATTAACCATTATGGAACTACTTTTAAAAATTTTCCCGTACGCAAATGCTGAAATTGTAAGTGCGGCAGTTACAATCTTTGGAATGACATTATTTGGCCTTTCATTAGGTTTTGTTTTATTGAAATTTCAAGGTGAATAAACATCAAGAACAAACATTTAATAAAAAAATTTTATTAAATGTTTGTTCTTAGTTAGGAATAGAAAATTAAAAAAAAAACGGGACTGACGAGACTCGAACTCGCAACTTCCGCCGTGACAGGGCGGTGCTCTAACCAATTGAACTACAATCCCTAGTTCGTTCTATTATGATATTACTTATTATAAGTTTTCAATGTCAACTATTTTATCGTTTTTTTTACATTTTAGAATGTAAGAGGAGAAACAGGGATTCGAACCCTGGGTACAAAAAAATGTACGGTAGATTAGCAATCTACTGCTTTCGACCACTCAGCCATTTCTCCTATAAAAAATAGAAATTCAAAAATTTATTTTAAGATGGCTCTGGTGGGATTTGAACCTACGACCTTGGGCTTATGAGTCCCCTGCTCTAACCACTGAGCTACAGAGCCTAGAATTACTTCTATAATCTTATCATAACATAAAAAATATTATTGTAGTACTATATTATATAAATAAATAATGTTTTTGAATATCTTGTCAATGATATCGAATACACTTTTATTTCAAATTCAAATAATATTAGATAAATAAAATTAAATTTTTATATGGACAATTTTTGGAACAATATTCGTCGCTACCCAAGTTTTTTTATTAGTAGTTTTACAGGATTAATTTTAGTTATCTTAACTCCTCTAAAAAAATTATTTAAAATCCCAAAACTACGTGTAATTGCATTTTTATTTGTAATTTTATTTTTAATATCTTTATATACTATTCTTAAAACAATGTTAGCTTTCTAAAAAATAATTTATCAAAAATGTAATTCGAAAAATATTTAGAATACAAATTTAAAAATATAAAGCTAGCGCTTTTGCATTGATCGCTTTTTAGTTCGGTAATTTTACAAAATATTTCTTTGGTTATCCGGACTGGATTGTTTTACTTTTTTACTGCGAATAATAAAAGCAACCTCTCATATTTTGATCCGATATAAATAAGTATCATTTATACAATTAGTTAACAAGCTTTATGTATTGTTAGATTTATACGCATATCAAATAATTTGCTGTATAATACCGCAACTGACCAAATAACACCTAAACTAGTCATGTTTATTATTGGAAAATGGGTGTAAACTTCATTGAAAGAGATACTTTTCAATAAACTCACATTTTTAGAATAGTTTTATCACTCATTAAACATTTATATGAAAGTAATACTGCTAAAAATTTTGTGCTTTTATTTTTACTACCCATATAAAATTAATAGATTTAGTAAAAATATTTTTAACTCTAGATAACATCATATCCATTAAAAAGTAGTTTTTAAATAAAAAAGTATCATTTTTGATGGGTTAAATATACATGGGATTAGTTCTACTCATTTGGTTATAAATGACTATGCTTGATTAACTATAGTCAATGCTAGACTTAA
>Ga0209279_10001329_pt1 | contig 13303 bp, 15 predicted proteins | sample CoawatmetaG00DNA_3_FD_187508 | JGI IMG/M metagenome (GOLD analysis project Ga0209279, IMG submission 187508) | Marine microbial communities from the West Antarctic Peninsula - Coastal water metaG006-DNA (SPAdes) (version 2) | ecosystem: Environmental > Aquatic > Marine > Coastal ... | reverse complement strand
AAAATATGAGATATCTTGAGATTGATCTGGATCATCTCCTTCCCAGATAAGAGCAGTCTTATCTGCATATTTTTCTAAATGCCTATCAATGCAATTAAAGGCAATATTAAGCTTTCCACCTTCAAACCATTTAGCCTCTGCAAATTCATTGTTATGAACACTGGTAAATGGCTGATTCCATGAAAGGTTTTGCAAGGCAGCGTTTCCAAAAAATGTCTCAGGGTTCTCAATGGATTCCTTGTACATGGCTGCATATTCATCCACATTTTCTATGTGAGGATTTTTTAAGGTTTTTGGCGGTTGATAAATTTTATCGCTCATGAGCTATCAATAAAATTTTTAGAGAATAGAGGGCTGAGGATTGATAAAATTCTTACCCCGAGGATCGGACATAATTTTATTAATCAACATATCGTAATCCGAGCCACCGCTCTCTAAATCAATGTCTGAGGCATTAATAATAAGCAGAGGGGCATTTTCGAAATAAAGAAAGAATTTAGAATACGCATCATTAAGCCTTTCTAGATAATCCACTGTCAGAAATTTTTCGTCTGGATTTCCTCTTTTATTAATTCTATCCAGCAATACTTCAACAGGTGCTTGTAAGTAGATCACCAAATCTGGTGATGGAGCATCTAAGGTTAGATGTTCATATACTTTGTCATACAAACCCATTTCCTCTTCAGAAAGAGTTACTTCAGCAAAGAGTCGGTCCTTTTGAATAAGGAAATCTGCAACTCGAACGGGCTCAAATAATGAGCGTTGTTTTAAATCCTCAATTTGTTGCATTCTTTGAAATAAAAAGAATAGCTGAGTGGCAAGAGCAGATTGTTTTGGATTCCTATAAAAGCTTTTTAAAAAAGGATTTTCTGTGGGTTGCTCGAGAAAGACATCATAATTAAAAGTCTCAGCAATTTTATGAGCAAGTGTTGTTTTGCCTACTCCAATTGGCCCTTCAATGGCAATATATTTTGGAAGTAAGGCTTCCTGTAAAGCTGTTTCCATAGGTTTATCTTTCGTTTTGTAAAGATTAGCTTAACTCTTCCAAGAAACCAAATTTTTTCTCAACAGGTCCCTTTCTTGAATCTCTTATGATTTGTAGCATCTCAATTTTTCTTGGTCGATTTACTTTCTGAAACTCGGTCCACCAGCTTCCAATACCTTGGCTATCTTTAGCCGCCTCTTCTCTGAGTAATAAAAAATCATACGCAGCCCTGAATCTTGGATGATTTAAAATTTTATAAGGCTGATGACCAAGACGAGTCTCAAGTTTAAGTTGCAAAGACCATATATCCTTAATATAGCCATGAAATTTTCTAGGAATCGCTGTTAATTCTTGTTGTTCTCGAATAATTCTATCCATGCTCCTAAAAAATTTTTTTAGGTTTAATATTCCTTCTTCTTTTGTTTCGTCTAGTAACTTTGGCCACATTAAAGCAGCTAATAAGAACCCTGGTGTTACAGATTGATCAGCCTTCAACCTATTATCAGTGTTTATAAGTGCTGCATGTTGAAATCTAAGACCAAAAGAATCAACAGAATAATTTTTTGTATTAATTAGGTACTTTAACGCACCAAATGATTGCAGTTTTTCAAAATTATCAGATGCCTGCTGGGAAAGAAAAATCTTACAGAACTCATCAAACAATCTTGCATTTGAAATATTCCCGAGAAGAGAGGCTTTTTGATGTATCGCTTCTTTAATATCTCCAGATATCTTAAAATTTAATTTAGAGCTAAATCTAATTGCTCGAAGGCTTCTTACAGGGTCTTCTTCAAACCTGATAACTGGATCGCCAATTGAAACTATGAGTTTTTTCTGAATATGCTGCATCCCATTATGAAAGTCATGCAAGATATTCTCAACAGGATCAAAGTATAAAGCGTTAATTGAAAAGTCTCTTCTGACACAGTCCTCTTCTAAAGTTCCCCAGACATTATCTCTTAGTATTTTTCCATCCGTATCTTTAATTAAACCATCATTATTTTTTGATTTTGATGCATCTGCTCTAAAGGTTGATACCTCTATTAACTCATTTCGGCTAAAAACATGAACAATACGAAATCTCTTTCCAATTATCCTGGATGACCTGAATATCTTTCTTACTTCTTCTGGAGTTGCATTAGTAGATATATCAAAATCTTTAGCTTTATTGCCAACCAGCAAATCCCTTATACATCCCCCCACAAGATATGCTTGATAATTTGCTTTTTTAAGAGATTTAATTATATCGAGTGCAAGAGGGCTAAACTTACTTTCCGTTAAAATCTTAGGAGGTTTAGGTGAGGAGGACTTAGTTTTATTTATCAAAAGCTTTAAAAGTTCCAAGAATGGACATGAATTATCCTAGAAGCTGTTTCTCTTTAATTTCATCCAATGTCTTACAGTCGATGCAATGAGTTGCTGTTGGTCTTGCTTCAAGTCTTTTTACACCAATCTCGATACCACATTCAAAGCAATATCCATATTCTCCTAGTTTAATTTGATCAAGTGAACCAGCAATTTTTGTTATTAACTTTCTTTCTCTATCTCTTGTCCTCAATTCAAAAGCAAATTCTTCCTCCTGAGAAGCTCTATCAACTGGATCTGCAAACGTCTCACCTTTATTCTTAAGATGATCAAAAGTTTTTTGCATTTCGTCTTTTAAGTGTTTTCTCCATTCAATCAAAACAGCACTAAAATGTTTTTTCATCTTTGCGCTCATATATTTTTCACCTTTTTTGATCTTATAAGAGGGGATTGGAGCAGATCGTTTTTTATCAAAAGCTGTATTTTTACTGGAGACTTTCTTGACAGTCACTTTTTTGGATACTATTTTATTAATAGAACTTTTCTTGGTCTGAACCTCTTTAACCTGAACCTTCTTGGTAGTTACTTTCTTTGCTGCAGCAGTACTTAGCAATTTTGTAGGCTTTATTTTTTTTGTATCAGCTTTTTTAGGCATATCTTATAAAAATTTTTTGAGGCGACTGAAATTATCAGAAAGAACCATATTAAGCTAGCTTTTTTGAAAACTTTTTAAAGTTTCTTGGTAACCATCTCTTGTTAATCTGGGCCCAAAAGTCTCTACCACTCTTGCAGCAGCATAATTAGCAAATTCAGCGCAAGCCTCTAAACTATGATTTTGAAGTAATGCATAAAGAAAACTTCCAGCAAACATGTCTCCAGCACCATTTGTATCAATAGGATCGATACTGACTCTTGGTGTTTTAATAATTTTGCTTGAATTTACAACAGCGCTCCCCTCTTCTCCCATTGTTACTATGGATGTATAGCTTTTAGATTGCAAAAGATTGAATGCTTGATTTACATCAGTAGCTCGAATAAATGTCATAAATTCATCGTCATTGCCAAAAATAAAGTCTAGTCCGAAAGTTTCTATTTCTTCAAATTTCTCTTTAAAGCCAGCAACAATTCCAGGATCTGACAAAGAAAGAGCAATCTTAACCTCTGGAAAGCTCTTGAGATGCTCTAGTACACTTAAGACACATTTATAGTTCTCATCACTTGTGACCATATAGCCTTCAACATAAAATATTTTTGAATTAGCAATCTCATCTAAATCAAGGTCTTGGAAATCCATAAAAGAACTAACGCTTAGTGATGTTGTCATTGTTCGTTTTGCATCAGGAGTTACTAAGATTAAGCATTTACCAGTCGGCATAGAATTTTGTGCAGCCATATCTCCCTTATGCGATACACCAGCTGCTTTTAAGCTTTTTAAATACCTAACGCCATCTTCATCATTTGTTACTTTACATGAGTGGAAACAAGAAGCTCCATAACTTGCAGCAGCAACAAGGCTGTTTGTTGCAGAACCTCCACAATCAGATACAGTCTCAGCACCAGACTCAATCAGTCGATTTATAATAGGCGCTTGCTCCTCCGGGCTAGAGAGAGTCATCTGATCAATTTCTAGTCCAAGCTCTTCGATTAATTCGTGTGGCACCTTAAAAACTGTGTCTACTAAAGCATTTCCAATTGCGCTGATATCATTTTTCATTTTAAAACTCCTTTAAGGTGAGATTAACTTTTTCTATTGTTTGGTCAAGAATACTTGAATTATGAGTAGTGGAAATAAAACCAGCCTCATATTTTGACGGTGCAAAGTATATTCCATTCTTAAGGGCTGCATTAAAAAATTTTATAAATAATTCATCATTGGTCTTTACAACTTCATCAAAATTATTTGGGAGTTCCTCTGAAAAGAAAAATCCAAACATTCCGCCTATGGAAGCATGAGAAAATGGGATACCTTTTGCATCACACATTTCTTTGATGCTCGATAAAAGATGTTTTGATGAATGCTCAAGACTTTGAAATGGGTTCATATCAATTAATGCAGTCATTAAAGCGATTCCAGCGCTCATTGCCAAAGGATTGCCAGATAAAGTACCTGCTTGATATACAGGACCAATTGGCGCTAATTGATTCATGATAGATTCTTTCCCACCAAATGCTCCCACCGGTAGACCTCCACCAATAACCTTTCCCAGGGCTGTGAGATCTGGCTTAATGTTATAAATTTCTTGAGCCCCACCCAATGCAACTCTAAAGCCAGACATAACTTCATCAAAAATTAATACAGCGTCTGTTTGATCGCATAAATCTCTTAGGGCTTTTAAAAAATGACTTTGTCCAGGAACAAAACCCATATTCCCTGCAATAGGCTCTACAATTATTGCAGCCAAGTCATCTCCAATTTCATTTACTACTTTGGTAACGGAATCCACATCATTGTATGGGCAACTATAAGTTAGCTTTGCTAGCTCATCAGGGACTCCGGGTGAGTCGGGTAAACCAAAAGTTGAAACGCCGGAACCTGCCTTTACTAATAGAGAATCCACGTGACCGTGATAGCATCCTGTAAATTTAATAATTTTATTTTTACCGCTATAACCTCGCGCTAGTCTGATGCAGCTCATAGTTGCCTCAGTCCCTGAATTAACCATTCTGAGTTTTTGCATGCTGGGAACCTGAATTTTAATTAGCTCTGCTAATTTATTTTCTATTCCTGTTGGGGCGCCGAAGCTGGTTCCAAGTTCAAGCTGTTTTTTTACAGCATCAACAATTATTGGGTTTGAGTGTCCTAGAATCATTGGACCCCATGACCCAATAAAATCTATGTAATTATTATCGTCTTCATCTGTAAGGATTGGACCTTTTGCAGATTTAAAAAATATTGGATTAGTGCCAACATTTTTAAATGCTCGTACTGGAGAATTGACGCCTCCCGGCATTAAAGTTTTGGCTTTGTTAAAAAGTAAGTCTGAGTTTGTTCTTTTTAGCGACACTTAATTAATGTTTATTTGTTATTTTAAGGTTCAATTTAATATCGGCAATCATATCAAATTAAGAGTTTTATATTTAAATTAATGACTCATTACCAATGGAATATCTCAATTAAAACTTGAAAACTGCTGCAATAATTCCAAATAGCAATAATATAACCGGAGCTTCGTTAAAAACTCTAAGCTTAAATCCGGTCCAATTATGATTATCAGCTGGAAGTTCTTGCATAATTTTCCGGCATATTAGTTGGTAACTCACCAACAAAGACACCAAAATAATCTTCGCTACAATCCAGTCCTGAGTAAAGAATGCTGTCCAATTAGAGCTCAGCAATCCCATCATAATTCCAAAAATTAACGCTAAAATTCCAAGTGGCGTAATAAACGTAAATAGATTTTTTTCCATAATGGAAAGTTGATTTTTTACTTCCAAGCTGTCACTTTCTACGTGATAAACAAACAGTCGAGGTAGATAAAATATGCCAGCAAACCATGAGACCATAAACAGAATATGCAATGTTTTATATGTGAGGTATAGATCCATTCTAATTATTTTATCCCTTCTAGCTCCAGCATAACGAAAAACTTTCCTCTTTCTGTTGCTGAATCTATTTTTAATCCTATAAACTACTTAATAATGGAAAATGAATCTACTTCAATAAATCTAACTGCTAATGCTATTCAGCGCATACAGTCTTTATTGCCTGATAGCAAAACAAATAACTTTCGTGTTTATGTGACAGGAGGGGGTTGCTCAGGTTTCCAGTATGGATTTAAGTTTGATGAAAGCCCTGCGGGTGACGATGACGTTATTTCGTTTCCAGATTTCTCCATTCTGCTTGATTCTCTGTCCTACCCCTATCTCTATGGATCTTCATTAGATTATGTGGAAGATCTTTCAGGCTCTAAGTTTATTGTAAGCAATCCTAATGCAAAAACTACGTGTGGATGTGGAGAGTCTTTTACGACTTAAATTTAGTTATTTTTCCAAGCAAACCCTTATTTTTTCCTATTCTCAAAGGGTTACTTGTAATTCTTTGACTTGCCAGCCATCCGAAAGCCATAGCTTCTATTGACTGAGGGTCATACCCCATGAGCTCAGATGAAACTATAGGCAAAGAAACATAACGACCAATTCTCTCGATCAGAAATAAATTTTTAATTCCTCCTCCACATACAATAATTTCATTTATTGATTGCTGTTTATGCTTAATGGCTTGCGCGATAGTTTTAGCAGTTAATTCCGTCAAAGTAGCTAAAATATTTTTAGAGCTTTGCTGCAAGAGGCTTTTTGGGATTAACGTAAGATTAAATATTTCTTTACCCGTTGATTTTGGTTGCCTCTTTTTAAAAAATGGATTAGCTAACATTTTATTTAAAGATGCTTTATGCACTTTACCTTTTCTTGCAAGCAAACCATTGCGATCATAATCTTGATCAAGAAACTTTTGACAATATGAATCTAATAATGCATTTCCTGGACCGGAATCTGAGCCAAAGAAATCTTTAGATTTTGTTAAATATGAGTAATTAGAGATGCCTCCAATATTTAGAATTAACCTATCTTGATTTGATTTAGAGAAGAGCTCCTGATGGAATTCAGGAACTAGAGGCGCTCCTTCTCCACCAAGTGAAATATGATCATTTCGAAAATCATGGACAACATCAATACCGCATTCTTTTGAAACAATTGCTGCATCTCCAGCCTGAATCGAGAATGGATATTTGCCTTGTGGATTATGCCAGAGGGTTTGACCCGACAAACCAATAGCCATAATTTGAGACGGAGAAAAATTATTTTGCTTAATAAATGTATTAATGGCTTTGGCAAAAGCCAGCCCTATTTGAATATTTAATTCACCATAATCTTTAAGGCTGAGAATTTGATCTTCTATTACTGCTGCAATTTTTTTTCTTAATTTTGGCGGATACTTAAAGGATGAAAAATGGATAAGATCTATTTTTTTTCTTACCGAGATAGCGCATACATCTATTCCGTCGAAGCTTGTTCCACTCATTGTGCCGATGTAAAGCTTATCTAAAGAACTGGGCATTAGGATCTTTGGATAAAAGGTTATCAGATTTTTCTATGTACTCTGACCGTAATTCTTGAAAATCAGATAAAAGTGAATTTTTTAAGGGTAAAGCAGAGGGCAGCAATACTTTGAGCGGATCACTCCTTTTATCTCCAATTTTGAATTCATAATGTAAGTGAGGCGCTGTTGCTAAACCTGAATCTCCAACATACCCAATGGTTTGTCCTTGTAGAATTTTACTTCCTTTTGCAAGCAGTGGCTCATATTTTTCCATGTGCGCATAAAGAGTAGAGATATCTCCCCCGTGCCTTATAACAACAGTTCTTCCATAACCTCCTTTCCATCCCATAGACTCAATCACCCCCTCTCCTGTAGCTCTAATCGGAGTATTTCTTTTAGCTGCATAGTCCACACCATTATGAGCCCTGATTTTATTTAATATCGGATGACGCCTGTTAGGATTAAAATGTGAACTAACATATGCAAAGTCTAAAGGCGCTCTTAAAAAAGCTTTCTCTAAACTCTTTCCTTGCTCATCAAAATAATCCCATAATTTATTCCTCCCCTTATACCTAATAGCTGAATATTTTTTGTTCTTATTAAAAAATTCTGCAAATAATATGCTTCCATTTTCTACCTTGATGCCATCAACAAAAGGAGTCTCGTACAAGATTCTAAATTTATCATCTGCACGAATATCGAATACAAAATCAATATCCCAACCAAAGATATATGCTAAATCCATGATCACACTCTCGGGGATATCGGCTTTAAGACCAGCTAAATAGAACGATGACTTAATAATACCTGTTTTAAATGAAATGATTTGTTCAGGTTTTTTTTCAATTTTAGTAATCTCAACATTAGGCAGAGCAAATATTTTATATTCTAATACAGGAGTCTTAATAATCCTGATTGTCTGAAGCTCAGTGCCAATAAAGGTAAATTCTAGCCTATCGCCTGGCTGAATGTTTTTCACTTCTCCGTTTTTATCTTTACGAAAAATTTGATAGGTTAAATTTAAAGAGACTTTATACCTTTCAAAAATAACAGAAAGATTTTCACCACTTTTAACAATATGAATATCCTTGTTTAATAGAGCAACTTTTTCTTCTATTAATATTTCTTGCAGTTCATTTACCTGCTCAATCTTTGACTTATCTTGCTCTATACTTGCATCAAGAATTAACAGAGCAGTTAGGAGTGCAAATAGCACATATGGAATAATACTGAACCATGATTTTTTAAAAAGAAGCATGTTGAAATAAAATTTATAATAATTTAAAGGAGAGTGAGCCTAACGATTCAATATGTGCTTCAACATGATCTCCAGGATTTAGCTTGCCAACACCTGCTGGTGTACCTGTAAATATAATGTCACCGGCATTAAGGCTAATAAACTTTGATAACGAGCTTATTATTTCATCAACTCTCCATATCATTTGATCAAGATTGCTAGTCTGTTTCCTGATCCCATTTACTTTTAAATTTATTTCTCCTTGACTAAGAATAGTGCGCTTATTTTTGAAGACCTTTGAAATTGGCGCTGCATTATCAAAACCTTTGCTTAGATCCCATGGCATGCCATTTTTTTTAGCAATAGCTTGTAAATCTCTTTTCGTAAGATCAACTCCAACCCCATAACCAAAGATATGCTCATGAGCATTTTTTGCCTCAACATTACTACAATTAGATCCTAAAAAAACTACAAGCTCTACCTCATGATGAAGATTATCTGTTTGAGTTGGAAAGGGTATTTCATTAGATTGTGTGATTGCCTGGGGCGGCTTACTAAAAAAGAATGGTTCCTCACGATCGACCTCAGAATCCATTTCTTTTGCATGGTCTTCATAATTTCTTCCAACGCAATATACCTTACCCACAGGAAATAAATTTCTACTTTCATTTATTTTGATACCTTTTACGCGCACTGGAAAGATAAATTTTAGATTTTCAACTGCACTCATATGATTTAATCCTTTTCGTCTGTATAAATACTATAATAAATCATAAATCATGGAAGATAACCTCAATTTAATCAAACGGGGAATTGATGAGTTGCTTAATGAAGATGAGCTCCTATCAAAACTCACAAAAAAGAAACAACTTATTGTTAAGGCTGGTTTTGATCCGACTGCACCTGATTTGCACTTGGGCCACACTGTTTTAATTAATAAACTCAAACATTTTCAACAACTAGGTCATAAGGTTGTATTTTTAATTGGTGATTTCACCGCCATGATCGGCGATCCCACTGGTAAAAATAAAACTCGACCACCGCTTAATCCATCCGAGATAGAAAGGAATTCTAAAACTTATACCAATCAAGTTTTTAAGATATTAGATCCAGAGCTCACTGAAGTAAGGTTTAATTCTGAATGGTGCAGTAAGCTTGGAGCTGAAGGCATAATTAAACTTGCCTCTCAGTATAATCTTGCGCGCATGTTAGAAAGAGATGATTTTAGCAAGCGTTATAAATCTAATCAGAGCATTGCGATCCACGAATTTTTATATCCTCTTATTCAGGCCTATGATTCGGTTGCGTTGCAAGCAGATGTTGAGCTTGGAGGAACAGATCAGAAGTTTAATCTGTTGGTTGGAAGAGAATTACAAAGGATTCATGAGCAAGATCCACAGGTTGTAATCACAGTTCCGATTCTTGAGGGACTGGATGGAACAAATAAAATGTCAAAATCGCTTGGAAACTATGTTGGCATTGAAGAAGTTCCTCATGAGATGTTTGGAAAAATCATGTCTATCTCAGATGATCTGATGTGGCGTTGGTTTGATTTATTAAGCTTTAAATCCACAGAAGAAATACAAGCATTAAAAGACCAACAAAAAGATGGCATGAATCCTAGAGACATAAAAATCTCCTTGGCTAAAGAAATTATTGCCCGTTTTCATGATGAGAAATCAGCAGATGAGGCAGAACATAATTTTTTAAATCAATTCCAAAAGAAAAATATGCCTGACAACATAGAGGAGCTTTCACTTGAATGGGTAGAGCCCTCAATCTTACTACCCAATCTTTTAAAGGAAGCAGGCATGACCGAGAGTACCTCTGAGGCCATTCGGATGATTAAGCAAGGCGGCGTTCGGATTAATGAAGAAAAAATTTCTGATCCAAAGCACTCAGTGGCTAAAGGCGAAACCTCTATCTATCAGGTAGGCAAGCGTAAATTTAAAAAAATCACTCTTTAACTTTCATCTTCTCAGCCATCCATTCATAATAGCTCCATGCAACAGTTCTATTCATCCATAAGCTTCTGTGCACGCCATGCAGGCTACCTATTTATTCTTTGTTTACCAGTGATGACTGTAGAAATTGCCTTGGCTTATCTTGTAATGTCTCTAGGCTTAGATTCAAATATATCTGACAGCGCTTCATTGGAAGTTTTATCATCCATTTCTGGTCAACTTTTTATTCTTGTTGTCATGTCATTAATTTTGTCTGTTGGTTTGTCTGGGGGCTCTATGATTGCCTTTAAAGGATTAACTTTGTCTAATGCACTGTCTCCCTACCAAGCTCTCTTTGAAGGCATAAAGAAATTTTTCCCGTTACTCCTGGGTAACTTACTTCATTCATTGGCCTATGGAATTGGTTTTATTATGCTAATTTTTCCAGGATTTTTTCTTTATGGAAGATTGGGCTTGTTTCCCCTGTTCATAATGTTTGAAAATAAAACTGCGGTAGATGCTCTTGGAGAGTCATGGCAGGCAACCGATGAATTTGGGATGAAGCTATTTGTCTTAACTACTTTATTTATGGGCATTCAGGTTATTTTTGGAATCCTTGCTAGCTTCGGTGGAATAGATACCGGCATAGGCTATTTAGTCCTGGCAACTCTGTTAAAGTATGCAACCACAATGCCTTTGTTTTATTTATTTTTTAGTCTTTATCAATCTGTACAACGAACAAATTAGGAAAATATGAAAATATTAGTAATGGGCCTTCCAGGAAGTGGCAAAACATATCTTACCGAAAGACTGGTGCCGCTTTTAAATGCTGCCTGGTATAACGCTGATAAGGTAAGAGAGATGGCAAACGATTGGGATTTTTCTGGCGAAGGAAGAAATAGACAATCAATGCGCATGAAGACCTTTGCAGATTTTGAAAAGTCTCATGGTCGATTTGTGATCTGTGATTTTGTTTGTCCGACCGAGGCAACTAGAGAGAATTTTGATGCTGACCTAGTAATTTGGATGGATACAATTACCGAAGGAAGATACGAAGATACGAATAAGCTTTTCCAGAATCCCTCAAAAGTAGATTTTCATATTACTGAGTGGAACGAACACAACCACGATGATTTAGCAAAGGAGATATTAAAAAATGTTTGATTGGAAAAAACCTACCGTACAAATGTTGGGAAGATGGCAGCCTTGGCATGATGGCCATCAAGCTTTGTTCAAAAGATGTGTTGCTAAAACTGGCCAAGTTATTATTCAGGTCAGAGATGTTCAAGGTGCTTCTGGAGGCGACGGGCAGGACGATAATCCTTTTGATTGGGAAGCGGTTTGTCAAAACATTGAAGACGGCCTTGCAAAAGATGACTTTCATCGCGGCCAAGAATACGAAATCATGCTTGTTCCTAACGTAGTTAATATTACCTATGGAAGAGGGGTCGGCTACAAATTTGAAGAAGAAGTATTTGAGGAAGCCATTACCGATATCAGCGCGACTAAAATTAGAAAAGACATGAGAGACAAAGGAACGCTTTAAGCAATTAGAATTTTTTTATAGGATATTTAAATGACACAAATAATTTTATTCACAACACTGCTCTATTTAGTGCAAATCATGCTCCCAAATTTAGTTAAATCAAGATTTGGTGAGACCGTTTCTGAAAGTGCAACACGAGCTGTTCATAATTTGAGAGAGTCTTTGTCAGTATTTTTTGTTCTGGCAGTTTTGTCTATTCAGCTCGATGTTGAGGCCAATACAATGATTGCTTTGACTTGGCTGGTACTTCGAATAGTTTTTGTTTTAATTTACGTGACCGGATTTAATGCCAAACCAGCGAACGAAGCGGGCAAGGTTGCTCAGCCCGTCAGGAGCCTCGTGTGGGTTATCTCAATTGTTTGCTTGTATAGCATGGGCGTTAATTTATTCTAAATTTTCTTGAATTCTTAATGGTCTTTTATTCGTTGGAATAAAAAGCTAAAATGCCTGTCCGCAATAAGCGGGTCTGTAGCTCAGCTTGGTTAGAGCGCACCCCTGATAAGGGTGAGGTCGGTGGTTCGAGTCCACCCAGACCCACCAGTTTTCCCTTTAAAACCAATACTCTCAGAGGGTTCTTGGTGTCTGACTAAAAAACCCATTCTATACACACACATACACAAATGATTTTGTGTGTATAAAAATAAAAAATTCTTAGAAGAACGATGTATTAGATAAGTATTTGTTCATATGAACACCGAAAGAAGAAAAGGTAGTAAAGGAATATACCCTTAATAAATTGATTACTTGATTACCATTTCTATCTCATCATCATGTAATGAAGATACTTTTACCAGAGAGTAGGTTTTAGTTATCGTAAGGAATATTGCGGACCGAGTCTTCAAAGTTTCCTCTAATTTTTTCCCAGTCACTTTCATACTTACAAACCTTCTCACCATTAATCATGTAGCATTTTAATTCGTCGGACGTTGATGGTCCTACAAAAAGGAAAATAATAAATGAAATAATCAATAAAATAATAGTGGAAAAAAACAACATGTCCTTAAAGTCATCAAAACTAAAACCTGATACTTCTTTTTTCTTTTTATCAGCAACTTCTATTTTTTTTCTCTGATTCTCTTCTATTGTCTGGATTGGAACATAACGACCTTTATATTCTGGTTTTAGTTCATGGAATCTTTGAATAACCTCATCACAGTTATTTAAGGAACTAAAACCAAAGCCTTTCTTTGTGTAACCCTTATATCTTTGTAAATTGCTCTTTAGTCTGTGATGGAGGTAGTCTAGTTCT
>Ga0209279_10001325_pt1 | contig 13343 bp, 21 predicted proteins | sample CoawatmetaG00DNA_3_FD_187508 | JGI IMG/M metagenome (GOLD analysis project Ga0209279, IMG submission 187508) | Marine microbial communities from the West Antarctic Peninsula - Coastal water metaG006-DNA (SPAdes) (version 2) | ecosystem: Environmental > Aquatic > Marine > Coastal ... | reverse complement strand
GGTTTAGTCATTTTTGGACGCATACCGGATGAGAAGAAGGATGATGCGGCTTTATGATTGTTGCCTCTGCTACCTGACGGAGGTGCCTCCTCCTCTGCCTCCGCGGCCCCTGCCTCTGCCTCTGCCTCCTTTGCATTGCCACCGAAATCACCACCGAAATCACCACCGAAATCACCGACTGGTGGCAATGGTGTGTTTTTAGTGGCGATCTTCCGTTTGAGACTGTCCACAATTGGTTCAGCAATTTTCAGACTGACCAGATAACTAATGATGGTTGTTTTTGTGACGTCTTTGGGGTCTTCTGGGCGATAGATGATACCCAACTTTTTGGCGATGCGGTTGATGTCTTTCTTAAGCGCACTGCGTTTCAAAAGTTTGAGGTAGTCACCAGCACTCAGCGGTGAGTCCGGGTCAATGTACATTATAGTCTCACCGGTGGTCACCCGTCGCATCGGCGGAAATATTTTAGGTGCCGGATTGATGCACTTCTTGAAGGCCTGACACACTGCACCCGCATTCATTTTACGTGAATAGCTTTTGGGGACAAACATATTCTTACGAGCCACAGCACGAAGGTTCTGAATGTCCTGTCCTGGATCGCACTGACGACTATTCATTTGTATTTGTAGTTTTTTACTTTTGTAGATACATAAAAAAACCAGCCGTTGAGTGTAGTAACAAGGGACGCACGAACAATGAAAGCAGTTCTCTATGATTTCGAGTCGTGTATCGGAAACAACAGCGGCGAGTCGCGAATACATACCGTATGTCTTCTCCCGGTGACTATAAATTCCAAAACCCGCGACGTGACAAAGCGGACTGGCGTACTGATTTGCATCAAAGATGTCCTCAAGCGCGACGAGATCAAGGAGAACGGTCGGGTCCGCCAGAAAATCGGACGCGCTGTGTTTGACGGGGCGTCCAACAATATGAACATCAAGTACCTCAACCTGTATGACTTTGTCAAGTTTATGATCACCTTTGTGTTGGCGAACGGTGACGGGAATCTGTTGGGTCACAATCTTCTCGGCGACCTCGGCTTCCTCGCGTCGACACAGGACTTTGTCGGTGGAAAACGTATCGTCAAGAAGAAGTTGAAGGAGTTTCCGACGACTGGAATATATGATACCCGCTGGTCAAAAATTAACCTGATGTGCACAATGAGTCTGTTTGGGTCCCGGTGTCCAAAAATGGCGGCGGCTTACCAAAAGTTCAATGACGAACACCACATTCCGCTGACGCCCGGTGGTTACTACTCCTCCAAGCTGGAGACGTATACCAAATTCGCTCGAAACGATCCCAACTACGAACAGAGTCACTCGGTTGTTCAGGACACTGTGGATTTGTACAGTGTACTGAAAGCTACCTACAAGTGCGGCGACACCGACTTCATCGACGGTGCAGACTATTTGGTCCGTCCAGAATGGGTGCGCGCCTCCGCAAAGTGATACCCGTTCAAAAAAAGTTTTAATTTTGTATCATTGTCCATTGAAAAATCAATAGGATTCACATCGGACTCAAGTTGAATGTTTAAGACGGTGTTGTGTGTTACATCAACACACGTATGTCGATGATTAACAATACTGAGCACAAACATCGTTAAATACTCCTTTAAGTTTGTAACTTTGGTATATTTTTCGATAAATGGTAAGTCGACCTTGATACACGTGATATCACTCGGGGGTCTGTTCATAAAGGGATACGTTGGGACGTCCTCAACTGTACCGCCGTCCACGTAGTGATGACCTTGGTGCATGTATGGCTTGAACAACAATGGAATCGATATGGACATACACAATGCGTCAACAACCTTCATTGACGGTGTGGTATCAACCGAAAAATACTCGGTCACGGACCGGTTTACACAGAACGCTGATATGTGGAATTTTATGTTGGTCTGTTGGTACAGTTCGCGAAACGTAATGGTACCCCCTTTTCCTGGTAACATCCGTTTGATTTCTGAATGATCGATTAGACCGAATTCAGAAAGTAAATTTGGTAGTTTGAGTTCGGTGATGCTCTTTGTGTCAATGTCGAGTGCCCAGTTAAGGACCCGTTGGGTGTCTTTATTCATCATTAACCACACAAATCCAAGCAGTGCACCAGACGATGATCCCGCTATTTCGAGGAGGTCATCAGTCATGCTGTGCTTTTCATAGTAGTTTAGGCAACCCGCGACTGCGAAGACCCCCAATGCGGATGGTCCAAGGACCAGGTACTTCATCCTTCAACTTGCTAATAAAATTGAGGGAATTGTTTGCGCAAAAAAGCGAAGACGCCGATAAATATGACTGTGCGGATCAGGAGTGCGTCCATCTTCAGTGGCGTTCCGTTACGCGGACTTAACAGGAAAAACAGACCGGTTGTTACAATCAGATCCGTCTGGGTGAGAACCAGTCCCATCAGCTGGGTGGAAATCAGGTAATAGACAAACAGGTACATCAATGCGTAAGCAACAGCGGTCATCATAGGATTGGTGCGACCAATTAGTTTGTTGGGTAAGGTGACAACGAGTCCTGGGTTGAGGACAGCGAAGAGGAGCGCTGGGGTGAGAACTTTTGGGCCGAGCGTGATCATTTTTTATACAAGAAGATTATATATTTTTTTTTATTCACGTTGCATTCTTGGACCGTGTTTTAGTTGACCGTTCATAACAATATTTACAAAAATCGTGATAGTCTGACATATCCAAACTAATGTCCCTCTGCAAACACGCGTCATCAAGGTATGTGGTCAGACTGGACCACATATTCATCAGATCGACTGAGTGCCATTCGACCCAAGCTTCGCGAGGCAAACCCGGTGACGTTGTGGATGAGTAGCGTGGTTGGTTCTCATTCACAGTGTCGGTATTATTGTCAGAGTGTGCGTAGTACCCCATTTCGCGTATACGTTGTTACTATACAAAGAGGGGTAATTGTTTAACTTCTTTTTTTTTGGGGGTGGTATGTGTATTTTACTTTGTCATACCGGTTAGACTGATGGTGTTGGACTCCGTCTTTTCAAGGTTGTCCTTGATGCATGTCATTACTGCCTCGACCTGTGCCTCGTCACCGTCAAAGTATACAAGGAGACCGGCCACAAACGCCTTTTGATTCAAAGGTGCTTTTTTGGTCGATGTCTTCATTGCAACTTTTCCCTTTTTCAGGTTGACATTGTCGATCTTCTCTTCCTTCATATATACCGAAATGAACTGCTTCAGTTCCTTTTCGCGATCATTCAGGACCTTCATATCTTTCCTGGCTTCGGTGAGCTGCTGCTTAAGCTCGACCCAGTTAGCCATCGCCTTGCGAAACTCATCCGTGATTTCAGATCCCATTTTGATTGTTTTTTTGTACTACCTAAAACAATGAATTCTTTAAATTAGCACAACTTACGCTGCATTAGGTCCGGGACGATGGTGGAGTTGTTCCACTCGTACGCCTGCTTAGGATTAGGCGGGTCAGCGCGGATGCTCTGGTTGCCGTTACGCAGCGCGCCGCCAATGGACTCAGGGATACCAATCTGCTGGCGCGGGTCGAGTAGGTTCTGGCCCTTAAGAATGTCGTTCGGTGCAAACTCACCAAAGTTCTCCTGGGACGCCACCTCGCGGGGCAGCAGCGATGATGCCAGACCGACGCCACTGTTCATCGCACACCCAAGGTTAAGGTTGATGTCCGTGTTGGACAGGTCCGCTTGGGCAAGCTGTTCTGGGCCATCCACGTCCATACCGACGATGCCACCGGCGCCCGGCGCCACCGACGGCGGGCGCGGCTGCTGCTGCTGCTGAAGAAGTGTGGATGACGGCACCATAGAATTGGCTGCGCCTGAAGCGCCACCATCATCTGTGATGGATGCCGGTGACAGATGGTATGACGAGGACGAACTGTCGGAGCAAAGCCACAACAGGACGATAACCAGCAGTGCCAAAGCAATCATAGATTTTTTTTTGTTGTTGATAGCCATAATTATTGTTGTTTTATGATAAGATAATAATATTTTTTCTAGAAAAAATCAGTATCTGATCCTGATCCAGAGTCAATCGGATCGTCGTCCACAAACAAACACTCATCTGTATATTTTTTGGGTGGTTCAGACTTGAGCCTGATCTGAACAGCCTTCCAAATCGGACTGAAGGTTTTCTTGGAGAAACAAATTCCTGAAAATTCAAGGATCATATCACACCGACCCTCCTGAGGCGTGTCACTCTCATCGACTGGTCGATTTTTACTATCAAAAATTTTGGTAATCACCTGACCTTTCACAGTCGCCTTTGACACGTTCATTGTATCAGTATCAGTTGTGGTCGTGTATGCGGCATTGAGTGTCTTCTCGGTCAGATCCTTACCAAACCAACTAACACAATTTTCTTTGGCGGACACCAGGTTCTGACTGTCGATATGACACACTTTCTCCTGCGCTTTCGATGATAGCGTCACAGTATACTGTGACGAATCGACACTATCAAGTGTCACCCCATCGAGCTGAACGAGGACACGATCGTCATCGGGGCTGTCGGTTGACACTTTCAGGTAGTACCGCCCATCCGCTGATTGCTTGGGAGTCCCGTATTTCATTTTTTAAATAAAGTATATGGGGTATTCTTTAAATATGAACGAATAAATGGAATCATAGCTGATTTTTGAAACAGTCGACGGTTACTGATACGATCACGCCTGGGATTGAAGCCATATAATGGGAGATTCTTAATGGACACCGGTTTGGGGAGAACCCCCAACGCACCGATGCTGGCGGTTGATCGGCGGTGTGTTACTTCGTTTTTGACGTAGGCGGTCCTGGTGTTTTTTACCCAACGGTGGGTGTTGAGGTTGAAGCGGGACGTCCCGGAGGTCTTGACACTGCCTGACAAGGATGACGAGTGAGGTGTTAGGTAATTGTGAACGAGGCGGGGAACATCAGATGGGGTGGTATATTTGGTGTATTTGGCTGGGTTTATTTTCAATGCGGCTGCAATGAGATATTTCTTCGTCGCATCCGACACGGGTTGACGTCGACGTCGGGGTGATTGACGTCTAGTGATGATGCTATCCAGAGCTTTTTTGTATAAAACACCGTCTGGTGTTCTATTAGTCACGTTCTTCACTTGAAGAACCTTCTGAGCGAATGTGACCAGTCGTTGTTTGTCCTTCTTGACCTTATCCGGGCGAAGCCGGAGGGACTTCATTAAGTACAGATCATCGACCAAAAATAAGGGACTTGCGACCAATATGTGTTTGTTATAGATAATCTTTCCGGTCAATGGATTACGGTAGGTGAGACCCCTTTCACGAGAAGTCGCAATGTCGTAGCCCAGTTCAAATGGTCTCATAAATGCAATGTCCAGAATACCACCAATATTGTGAACATCTGTACGTTTCAGGCTGACATTGTAGTAAGTTATGTTCATATCTAACGCAAAGAGTTCCACATCGATAAGAACATTTTTGGGGGATACCAAAGGTGATACTGTGGATGATCGATGTTTGGGTATCAACGTGTACCGACGGGTTACGGTCCACGGTTCTGCTTCGTTGTGGTTTTTTGATGGGACTTTGATTCCAAACATTATGCCGATTTTAGATTTTTGAAGGATCTTCTTGACCCGCTCATACAGCTGACTCTCATATTGCATCGCAGTCTGACCCAACTTGTTCCAAAGAATGAGCTTGATCGCTTGAAGATACCCGAAGAACCGTTGGTCCGATGGACGAAATCGAGGCACAAACTTGGTGTCGATATCACTCGTTATGACCTTGTCATCCTTGTCGAAGTACGTATTGAATGCCTCACCACCTGACACCACCAGGTCACCCACCGGTTCAAGAAACACTGTGAGCTTGCCGACAATGGTCAGAATAATGTCACGGATGGCATCGGTAATCACAGTGGTCAGTACCTGATCAACCAACCTGTAACTTTTTTCAGTGGCTGGTAAATGTTTTCTGAAATTTGCGACGTCACCACGGGTATAGTATTTATATAGGACCGAACTACCTTGACATACTTTGTCCTTAGTGAAAATATCAATAGCTTTGTCTGAATAGACATCCGAATCCACCATTAATTATCTTACTTTAACAATAATAATAATAAAAAAATATGAGCGACACTGACACCACATACAAGGACCCTCACGACTGTGCAGCGAAACCCGCGTGTCGATCAGACATATTCGGAGAAAAGAGCTGCAAGTGTTACGCACAGGATCTCAGTGACGATTCGTACACGTGCGCCGACGGAACTCTCAACTGTAAGAGTTCTGAACAGAATACACCCAGTACCACGAGACAGTTTGTGTGCACAGACGGGTCTCTCAACTGTGACCCGTCCGACCAGACCGTACGCATCAACAGATGGAACCAGTTCTGCGCATATGAAGGTGCAGATGGCTTCCTGTATCCGTGTGATGCAAAATGCTGCAATGACGGAGCAGGCTGTCCAGGTGAATGTGACGGCGTTCCAGCCGCCACCCCACAAGGTGTTCCGACCTACAACCCCGACCAGTCACACGACATAGTGCAGTCGACGTCAGAAGTTAAATTCAATACATTCCTGAAAGCTGTGATTGTCATCGTTGTCGTCGTCGTCGTCGTCAACTTCCTGATTCTACTGTTTTTCGGTGGCACGTCCAAAAACGCCACCAAAAACGCGCCACGGGTTATCAAGTTCATCGCCGGAGTGAACCGATCTACGCTCAACGTAATGAAATCAATTCTAGACTCAGAAAAGTAACTTAAAGGTTCGACCCGTAGAATGAACACAAAGCGTACTCACACACACTCTAACAATGTCCGACTCTTCTATCAACAACACTACCGTTACGCTCGAATCTCTTGCTACCACCGTCGGGACGCTCCGTTCGGACATTAAGTCGCTGTCCAAGTTGGTGCGCAAGCTGGTCGCATTCAAGGAAGACCCCGATGGTGTGAAGGCAAAGGCGCGCTCTGCGAATAACGGATTCAACCGACCGCAAGTCATTACGTCTGAACTCCAGCAGTTTCTGGGTCTGGAGGAAGGCGAGCTCATTTCCCGCAGTAATGTGACCAAGCTGATCAACAAGTACGTGACCGAGAATGGTCTCAAGCATCCAGACAATGGTCGGATTCTCATTCTGGATAACAAGATGACCGAACTGCTGAAGCCACCAACGGATCTCCAGATTACCTTTCTCAATATCCAGAAGTTCCTGAGCCCGCATTATATCAAGGCTGAACCCGAAACCGCGTCAACAGTGGCGTCGGTGACCACGGCCGTTGATGACGAACCCGAGGTAACCTCACCGCCACCACCGACGGCGGTGGCTGCGGATGTGGCTGCACCCGAGGTGGTAAAGAAGAAGCGTCCGACTGTGCGCAAGCCGGTCGTCAAAACTGAACCGGTTGCAATAACGACGGCTTAAGAAAAAAAAAAGTAAAAAATACAACAAAAATAACAATTATGGAACTCATTGACCCACCACCTCTGGATCGTACCATTTTGGATAACCTAGTAGGGACAAAAATCAAAAAAATAGAACTATACCAACGAGCATTTACGCATAAATCCGCAATGAAAAGATTCAACCTCGTTGAAACCTTTGAAACATTGGAGTTTATGGGTGATTCTGTCTTGGGATTCGTCATTACCAAATGGCTTTTTGACAAATATGAGGAACGCCAAGAGGGCTTCCTCACCAAAGCCCGAACCAAAATGGTCCGCAGCGAGACACTGGCGGGGATAGCGTTGAAAATGGGACTGCACGAGTTTGTGTTGATGGACGACAAGGCTATGAAGAACGGGTGGAATAAAAATCAGAATGTTCTTGAGGATCTATTCGAGGCATTAATTGGTGCAATCTATTTGGACCTGGGGATGGTCCACGCTAAGAATTTTATTCTTAACAAATTCGCAGATTTTGATACAGACAGGTTGATGATTGATGATAACTTTAAGGATCAACTGATGAGACACTGTCAGTCCCTCAAATTGAATCTTCCGGACTATATCATCCACACCCATCATAATGGCATGTTCACAATGTCCGCTACTGTTGATGGAGCGGTGACCGGGTTCGGGTCGGCGAAAATTAAGAAACAGGCCGAACAGGAAGCGGCGCACAACACCTTAAAAAATTTAGGTGTTATATAAATCAATTGTAATTGAAGATGACGACGACAATCCACCCACAGGTCGCCAAACTCATATCCAAAGAGTATGCCGAACAGCGGTCCGAAGAATGGCTTCAGCTCCGCGGCAAAATGCTCACTGCAAGCGACGCCGCAACTGCCATTGGTGACAACCCATATGAAAAACCAACAGGTCTGATCCTAAAAAAATGTGGCTACAACAAGTTCAACGGCAATGCAGCCACCGAACACGGAAACAAATACGAAGAGGAGGCGCGGATATTATATGAAAATAGACATAACGAAAAATGTCACGAAATTGGTCTGTATCCGCACCCGACCATCAAATGGCTCGGTGGTAGTCCGGATGGGGTCACCGAGTCAGGTAAACTGATCGAGATCAAGTGTCCGCTCAAACGGCAGATCAAGGACGAAGTGCCGATACACTACCTACCACAACTTCAACTGTTGATGGAAATCCTAGATCTCGAGACGTGTGATTTCATCCAATACAAACCATCCGATATTACCTGGCCAGGACCGTCGGAGTTTGTGGTCACCCACGTGGTCCGGGACCGGCAGTGGTTTGAAGATAAGTTGCCAATAATGGACGCTTTATGGAAACGGGTCATTTGGTACCGCGAGAATGGGGGTGTCGAGGAACTCCTTCCCAAACCCCGTAAGCCTCGTCAGATCAAGAAGACGATAACGATCACAGGTAATAATAATAATAATTGCGACATCAAGTCAACTTACAACGACGATTGGTTCAGGTGCGAGGATGAGGAAGACGATGATGGGGCGTCTACACTTCCCCCACCTCCACCCAAGTGTCTCATTCAGATATTATCAACTGATGATGAGTACAATGACAATTAACATATTTTTTTTTGTTTTGGTGAATGTACGAAAAAAAATCATCTGGTACTTACTAAGTAAAAAAATGAATGCATTTATAGCTTTTATACTATTTGCGGCACTAATATACCTTATAGCCATCGGACCCATCTTCAAATTGCCACCATATGGGTTTTTAAAGAAAGCCAAACCACCGCCATCACCGCCGAAGGAGAAGGAGGGCGACTCATGCACTGTCCCAACACCAGCACCTAAATCAACAATATACACGTTGCAGGAAGAACCATTGGCGTGCACCCTCACCCAATGTGAACGCGGCTATGACGTGGACGGTGCGGTGTGCAAAATGGATGACAACAATGTCCCTACATCGGTCAAAGATGAAATCCAACAGGCTATGTTGACTTACGTCGATGAAACAAATCTCAGCAATGTAAACAAGACAGCGATTCTCGCCACATCGATTGATACCTTTTACAACGGATACTGGAATGCGGGATGTGTTAGCACTGATGGAACTATCGATTCCAATTGCACCAGTCAATTCATTGACTGGTGCGAGGATAACCCAACGGATACACCACCGGCGGCTAACGGCGTAACGATCAACTGCGATACGGTGACTGAAATCTAATTAAACCATCGCCACGTGACAGGTGTTCATTATGTCGACGTTAGCCGAAGGTGCTCTCCCCCGAATACAGGATGTACAGAAAACCGTCCGGGTCTTGGTGGGTTTTATACAATGTGGACATTAGGTCCGACGTGGTCGGTAGCACACCATTCACAAAAACAAAAATTGCATTTTCAGGAGACAGCTTGATCCGTTTCCGAATCACATAGATGAACTGACCAATGGTCAAATCCGACGGAACCAAAAACTTACTCTTGTCGAGCGGCGGTACATTTTCACAGCCTTGTCGCCGCTCGACAATGACCGGAATCCGATCAGTGTACTTTAATTTTATTCGTGACGCCTCTCCGTGACGCTTTTCAAACGGGTACTCAGTGCGGTACGGCGACGGGGAGGTTGACATTTTTTTTCTCTGCTCAATACCAAATATTAAAAAAATGACGAAAGCTGAAGGTTCTCGCGCTGAAGTTATGCACGGTCAGGCGTGCCATACATCAGGTGGTCTCACCAAAGACAACCTCAAATATGTCGGTGATCGGATCGTGAGTAAAAAGCAGCAGGCGGCCGCCAAGAAAAACCCAGGGCTGAAAAAGTGGCGATCTGCGTTTGCCAAAGCCAAGAAAGACTCTGGTATCGGTAAGAACGAGTTCGCGTTGGCGAAAGGTGCGCTATTGACCAAGACCCGTGCCATCTACAAGAAAAAATAAAACACTTAACTAAACTAACAAGAATAATGAGCAACAAAGATCTTGAGATTTGGAAGCGATGTGTGCGCAAAGTGAAACGTGTTCACGGAATCAACGATAAATTTACATTGATCAGGGGCTCGACACTCAGTCAGTCCCAGTCGTGTTACTGTGCCGTCCTCCAGGCGACACCGACGACGAACTTAAAAAAGAAGAAGTCGAAAGCCAGGCGGTGATTTTTTTTTCTATCGTCACATATAAAACCAAACAACACGAAAATGTCTGATACGCCTACCAACTACCTGAATACCAAACAGCGCCGGATCTTCCGGGGTGCCCGCGGGGGGTTCTTCGCCCGCGCCGGTGACAAGAAAGTGTACAACCCAGTCGCGGGCTTCCGTAAGGCGGGTGGCGAAGGCGCCGTCGTCAAGATTGCGGGTGGCAACAGCACGGTGCCCCCCCGCATCCGCCCCGCGGCGCGCGCGGCGCGCGCCAACAAAGGCGTTGCCCGTGGCCCACGGGAGGGCGTGATGCAGCGCCGGATGAACGCGGCGTTCGCCAAGCCGCGCAAGGTCCGCGCCGTGAAGCGCGTGCCGATGAACCACGGCCCCAACCAGGGCGCTCTGCTCCGTAAGATGTTCGCGGACTCCAAAAAGGCGGCTGCCCGCCCCCGTCGCGCCGCGAAGCGCGTGCCGATGAACCACGGCCCCAACCAGGGCGCACTCCAGCGTCGGATGAACGCTGCGGGTGTCCGCGCGAAAAACCGCACCCGTCGCAACAAGATGCTTGCCCAGAACCCCTTTGCCGCTCTGATGGGTTAAAAAGTACCTACCAGCCAGCAATAAAATAAACAATAAACAAAAAAATCATTATAAAGGAAACCGGTGAGTTCTTTCTTTATAATGATAATGAATTCTGCTGCTGCTGCAACGTGTAAATGGGTCACCGATGGAGGAAATAAGTGCAAGAATGTCGTATTGATGGACGAACATTGTTCAAGACACCTGAAACAAAAGTGCTCCATCTGCTTTGAACAGGTGAGAAGCACCAACTCAGCGGGGACCAAACGTCTAACGTGCGGTCATAGTTTTCATCATAAATGTATCATAGAATGGTTTGTATTATCTGAAATATGTCCGGTGTGTAGAGCCCCCCAACCAAACGAACCACTCATCAAATTCAGAGATAAAGTGGAAGACAACCTCAGAGACAAATATCGTGACGCAATGAAGACATACGAAAAAGAAATCAGACGTCTCAAAGAAAATCTCCGACGATACTCCGAATATCACTCGACATTTACGCAAAATCAATGAAAATACTATCTCCGGGATGTATATTAAATGTCGTCGTCGTGTCCCATTTGTCTCGGTGATCTCAAAGTGACCAGGCACACACCCGTGTTGGACTGTGGTCATCAGTTCCACCGACAGTGTCTGGATATGTGGAAGAGTAAAGGTACATCGACAACGTGCCCGATGTGTCGTCAGCTTCTGGAACTTCCTAAAGAACATTTTAGGGCAACACTGACCATTGAGGATGTTCGGACGGGTGAAGAGCATCAGCAGCACACCTTGTCGCAGCGGACGTTGTCGAGGGTTCTCAATAATTTTGGCTTGTCCGAAGATGACGTGACCAACCTAGCGACCGAGTTCACCTTTGACCTTACGTCCCGCGAACAACTTGACGAACTGCTGGGTGATCTCGGGGTGGTGGTCACCGACCAAGAATCACCCGAACTTTCTGGTCAAAGAGTTGCTGTTTAGTGGTCGCACTGATGTCCAGACGGGTCAGGCCTTTTCGTGGAACAGCCCGATCGAAGTTGAATGGCCCAGGCGAACCGGTGGAGTGGGTCTCGGCATGGGTGTTCATCGGCACAGTGAAGAATTTACACGGTTGGCTATAGTTGATTGAACCGAAATCCCAGTTTGCTTTGAGAGGGTTGAAGATTAGGTTACCACTCGCATCCCGATCGGTCACTTTCCCCGCCCCGGGTTTATGTGACCACGTCTTGGCGTACCGAAACATAAATCGCAGTTTGGCAATCGGCGACGTCGCGGTCGCCGGAATCAACGAGTAGATCTCGGGAATTAATTTTTTGGAGAGTCGAAGCACTTTGGCGATGAACTGTTTTTTTGGTAAAACAGCATCGGCTTTCAGAGAGAGATGCTTGTACACCTTCAACATCCGGTTGTCTTGTCGGGCAAAGTGAAAATCATTCCCGGGTGACACCATCAGGAACGCCTTATAGTGGTTGGGCGCCGGAACAAAGTGTTCACCTTTTTTAAGCGACAGAAACTTGATGGTCTTCGGGTTATCGGCTTTGACCCCCTTTTCCATATCGACACAAGACAGCTTGTAGTTCCGTCGGGGTAGTCCACCAGTCGCCGCCGCCGACAATTTTTTGTACCAACTCGGTTGAGGCTTGCCGAATTTACGCGGTCCACGATGAAGATCGTTGATGGCATACGAGTAGCAGTTATGGGTCGTCAGGCCACTACTATTGTTCCACTCACTCGGAAGGTATGGCGGTTCACCACCAGGAGAATGTGAACCAGGCAAAGGCGATGACACTCCGATGGTCATTTTTTTTTATTATATTTACTTTATAATAAAAAAATTGAAATGACGTCACTAATCTCCATCGTAAAGAGCAAGTCTATCAAAGATGCCATGATGCTACTGATCGAACTCATTATATTCATTCTGATCAATACACTTATGATTCGGTTTCTATGGAATACCGCACTTGTGAAACACATTACGATCCTCGCCCCACTTGGATCAATCAAGGACGCCCTGTTGTTGGTCATTGCTCTCAATGTCATCAAGAGCTCGTGCAACTGCACCACTCAGTCGTCCTAGAGACCAGTGGTCGTATAGCCGACAACCTCCTTGCCGGTACCGGTATGCCGCAGAGTCGGGAAGCCATCCATCCCGCTGCACTTTTCTTTATTGGCGCTGTTCGCGCAGTCGATGAACTCGTGATCGATGTCGTTTGATTTCATATGATCCAGTTGTTTATTGGTCCATCCACATTGGGTGGTCCCATAAACAGCCCACTTGCCTCCGCCTCCGCCT
>Ga0209279_10001323_pt1 | contig 13348 bp, 18 predicted proteins | sample CoawatmetaG00DNA_3_FD_187508 | JGI IMG/M metagenome (GOLD analysis project Ga0209279, IMG submission 187508) | Marine microbial communities from the West Antarctic Peninsula - Coastal water metaG006-DNA (SPAdes) (version 2) | ecosystem: Environmental > Aquatic > Marine > Coastal ... | reverse complement strand
GACTATGGCACTGCAGGGCTATGAGGGAGCCTTAGTGGTCATTTCTCACGATCGCCATTTACTGAGAAACACAGTAGATGAGTTTTATTTGGTAGCAGATGGTCAGGTTCAGGAATTTGATGGTGACCTAAAAGACTATCAAAATTGGCTCAAAAACTTTTCTCGCGTTGAAGTAATCGAAGCCCCTAAGGTTGCGGAGATCCCTATTGATAAAAAGGTGTCTCGTCAGCAGTCAGCAGATGAGCGAAAAAAACTTGCTCCATTAACCAAGAAAATAAAAACACTTGAGGCGGGTCTCGAGAAATTACAAAAACAGCTAGCATTGGTCGAAGCTCAGCTGGCTGAGACGAATATTTATAACGATGATCAGAAAGATCAGTTGAAGAAAAGCCTTTCTGCTCAGGCCGATATCAAGCGAAATATCGGGGCTATTGAAGAGGACTGGTTGCAGTGTCAGGACAGTCTGGAGGGTATCTGAGAGCCATCATCTGTGTTGTGACCATAAATTTTTAATAATGTGAAGGGTGCCTCATTCGCTATAATAAAATTTGCTAATATGCCCGAATATTAAATCGCAGGATGCGCTATATGGGAACGGAGATTTCCGATAAATTCAAATACCCAAAGTCGGGTCATACTCAAAGAGTTGGGTGTCATACGGGTTATGCTGATATAGGGTCATCTTCGGAGAAAAAGACAATGATAGGGGCGGGCGTCAAGGTTGAGGGCCAAATTACCAGTGATGAAGACTTATTTTTTGAGGGCAGTCTCGAGGGTACGATTTTAGCTATCAACCACGAGGTGCTGATAGGAAAGTCAGGCCATCTAAAGGCGAATATTACAGCGGGGTGGTTAGAATAGAGGGCACGGTAAAAGGCGACATCTCTGGTTAGAGCAAGTGGTGATTTCGAAAACTGGAAATGTACATGGTAATATTCAGTCACCTAGAGTCACCCTCGAAGACGGGGCAAAATTTAAAGGTAGTATTGAGATGGACCCAGGTGATCAAGTGGTATTGCCTGTTACCCCATTATCTAATTTAAAATCGCATCAGGTTGGTAGCAGGGCTTCTTGAAGTCAGGATCTGGCAAGAGCATGACTAGTGGCTTATGTGAATCCCTTCAGAGTAATCTACTGGCAGCGATATTTGAAACGTTGCCTGTTGATAAGCGCTTAGTGGTCCTAGATATGGGGGCTGCGATGGGTTCTACAGTCAATTTCTTTAACAAATTTAAATGTCGCCTGAGCTTTGCTGATCTGTACGCTGGAGATTTCGTAGTGCATCCCTGCGGGGAAGGGACACACTCAGAGAGGGTCAGTCAATTCCAACACCATCTCAATCTCCCAGCCGGGACTAAAATAGATATCTGTTTGTTCTGGGATCTTTTTGGTTATCTGGATGGGCCTACAGTGATGGCGCTTATTGAGGCCCTAGACCCCCATGTTAGTAGTGATACCCTGGGTTATGGTATTGGCGTTCGCAACGCAGACACGCCACTACCATTTTTCCAGTACGGTATTGAGCGATCCACCCAGTTAAGTCAGGCCAATAGGGGCGGGATTCAACCCAAGCGGTATCCTCGTTCTCAGCGTGACCTGCATCACCTTTTAGGTTACTTTGAAATAGCTAAGTGCCGCCTGCTAGCAGGTGGCCGTGTTGAGTACCTGCTTATAGAAAATCGTCATCATGACACTAAGCCGCAGTTAAATTTTTGAGTTCGATATTTCTGTAATCTAGATAACTTATATCCCGGCGAATAAGGCTTTGCAGCCTCGAAGTGAGCGGCTAGACTGTGCCCTGAAAATTATCAGTTACCAGGGGTTAGTATGAAACAAGCGATTATTATCGGTGCCAGCTCAGGTATCGGTTGGGAGCTAGCCGTTCAGTTAGCGGCTAAAGGTTATCAGTTAGGATTGATGGCACGGCGTGGTGACTGCCTCGCGAGGCTAGCGGAGCTACTGCCCGGAGATCACTTTGTGCAGAAGACTGACGTCACCAATGCCGAAAAATCTCAGGCAGAACTAATACAACTAATAGAACTCATGGGCGATGTCGAATTAATTGTGGTTAATTCTGGCGTTGGACGCAAAGAAAAAAAGCTAGATTGGGCGGTTGAATGCGAGATGATAGATGTCAATGTACGCGGGTTTTCCGCGATGGCACTGGTCGCTATGAACCACTTTTTAGCGCGAGGTAACGGCCATTTGGTGGGGATCTCCTCGGCTGCAGCCCACTTTTCAGGTGGTCTTACACTAACGTACAACGCAACAAAGGCTTATGTCTCTAGCTATCTGCGGGGTATGCGATCACGTGCGCTCAGATCTAAGCTCCCGATTACGGTCACTACGGTTGAGCCGGGCTTTGTGGCAACACCCATGGTAGAGGGCGAACCGATGTGGTTGGCGACGGTTGAAAAAGGCGTATCACAAATGGTCGCTGCGATTGAAGGGAAAAAGAATCATGTCTTCATTACTAAGCGTTGGCGACTGGTAGCCTGGCTGCTATATATTGTCCCCGATACATTAATCCGACGACTAGTTTAAGGTCCTTGAATATACAAAGAGTTCTGGCAGCGGCAATGAAGGGTGCATCCGACATGCTTCCCCTGAGTTTCGCAGTGCTGCCCTGGGGTATTCTTTTTGGCTCTCTGGCGGTGCAGAGAGGGTTTGATTGGTTCGAGGCCCAGCTTTTTTCAGGTATTGTCTTCGGCGGCGCGGTGCAGATCGTGACCGTTGAATTAATGGCGAATAATGCCTCTCTTTTTACGGTACTGTTTAGCGCGTTTGTGATTAGCTCACGGCACTTTCTTTACGGTCTTGCATTGCGCGAACGATTAAGTATAAAGCCCTTACGATGGCGTTTGGGGCTGGGTTTTCTGCTAACCGATGAGTTGTTTGCACTGTCAGGAGATCGGCGCGCCTACCGAAATCGATTTCGGCTCTACTATGCCCTGGGTGCTGGCGGTAGCTTTTACTTGGCTTGGAATCTGTGGACATTCATAGGTATTTTTGCGGGTACGTCGCTGCCAGATTTGACTCAGTTAGGGCTAGATTTTGCTATAGCTGCAACCTTTATAGCCTTGGTTCTGCCAGGCATCAAAACGGTTGCCAGCTTTTCCGCCGCAGTGGTAGCTGGGGTTGCTTCTGTTACATTCACTCTCTGGGAGTTTGATCTCAGTTTGGTCTGCGCGGCTCTTTTGGCTATGTGTGTTGGCTTTTCGATTCAAAAGATTAGGGGTCAGCCTTGAATATCCTGACCATTTTTCTGTTGGCCTGTGTCACCTTTAGTACCCGCTATCTTTTTTTAGAGGGTCGCTTACCCCTGCGGTTGGGGTCCAATGTTAAGCAACTACTCACTTACAGTGGGCCGTCGGTGTTAGTGGCTATCTGCACGCCGATTATTTTTGTACATGACCATCGGCTCGATACCAGTCTAGATAACCCCTATTTGTGGGGCGCAGCGGTGGCAATCTTGGCTGGTTATAAAACCGCATTTAATATCTATTGGTGTGTGGGAGCCGGAATCCTTGCGTTTGTGCTAGTCAATTATCAAGGGTAGCTGAGTATTAGTCGGATCGCATCCAGTCGCTATGATAAGAACTAGAAAGAACTGACAAACAGACTACTATTGAATTAAGCCTTGATTGCTATTTGTGGTCTAACAAGAGAACCTACCCATGATTCCTAGAAAATTGTATGATTCTGATCACGATATGTTTCGCGACTCCATTCGAAAATTCTTGCAGGTTGAAGCCGTGCCCCAGCATGAGCAGTGGGAAATCGACGGTATGGTTAGCGATGATATCTGGCTGCGGGCGGGCGAGCTGGGATTTTTATGCCCCTCAGTTCCAGTAAAATACGGTGGTGTGGGTGCAGATTTCCGCTACAACTGTATTGTCACTGAAGAGGTATCTCGGTCGGGCTGTTCCGGTCTAGGTTGGGCGCTGCATTCGGATATTTCAGTACCCTATATTGTCCGGTATGGTAGTGAGGGGCAGAAGGAAAAGTATCTAAAGCGCTGTGTTTCTGGCGAATTAATTACCGCCATCGCGATGACCGAGCCTGCCGCTGGGTCAGATATCCAGGGTACCAAAACATCCGCGTTGCTCGATGGTGAACATTACATTCTTAATGGCTCCAAAACTTTTATTACCAATGGTCAAAAAGCGGGCCTAGTAATTGTGGTGGCGAAAACCGACGCTAGTGCTGGTTCAAAAGGCATCAGTCTATTCCTTGTGGAAGAAGGTATGGTGGGTTTCACCAAAGGTAAAAAGTTGCACAAGCTGGAGCTAAAGGCGCAGGATACCGCGGAGCTTTTTTTCCAAGACGTAAAGGTTCCAAAAGCGAACTTACTGGGTGAGGAGGGTCGTGGGTTTATCTATCTGATGCAGGATTTACCGCAGGAACGGCTCAACATAGCGGTAATTGCCAACGGTATGTGTCAATCGGTGCTGGAGGCGACGGTCGATTACACCAAAGAGCGAAAGGCTTTTGGCACCAGTGTGGCGGCCTTTCAAAATACCCAATTTAAGTTGGCGGAACTGTCCGCAGAGGTCTCAAGTGCTGAGGTGTTTTTAGATCGCTGCACAGAGCTATTACTTGAGGGTAGTCTAGACTCGGTGACCGCGTCCAAACTCAAATTACTCACCACAGAGTTGCAGTGTAAAGTGGCAGATGAATGTCTGCAGCTACATGGCGGCTGGGGTTATATGTGGGAATACCCTGTTTGTCGCGCTTTTGCGGATGCGCGTGTGCAGCGTATCTATGGTGGCACCAATGAGATTATGAAACTGATTATCTCGCGGGATTTGATGAGCTGAGCGCGTGGGTAGTTTTTGATACCGGATGTTATTGGTGGTTTATGCGATTGAGTACCTGTTGCAGCTGCGCTGCGCTAGGTCGTTGTTTGTAGTCTTCACCAATATAGAACCACTGCACTATGCCTTGCTGATCGAGCAATATCATGGCCGGATGGGGTATTTCATCATCACGGCCTATGCCGTACAAACCCGTTACCTCGAGAGTCTTATCAGATAAAAACTGATAGGGCCGATCTAAGCGATCTACCATTTTCTGCATACCCGTCGCACTATCTGGACTGATTGCCAGTACCTGATAGCCAAGATTTTCGAGCTCTGGCAAGACGGTTTGAATATCCTGTAAATGACCGACGCAAAACGGACACCAGTGGCCACGATAGAAGATCATCAAAATCTTAGTGCCGCGCAACTCCGATAGTTTGACCCAGTCACCATTTAGGCCTTGCAAGGAAAATTCAGGCGCTATTGCGCCTACCGTCAGGGTTACACTGGCTACATCGGTAAAGCCGGCCTCAGAGATGATCGCCTTTTGCGAAACTGACTGATTGTCACAGGCAGTAAACTGTAGAGCGGCACAAGGTGTTAGGCACGGGGCCTTTAATCGCAAAATATTCATCCTCGACTTGCTAGTCGTATTGTTTACTCTTTATAAGAAGGGTCTATTTTGTCGATCAGTCTCACAAAGGCATTGAACTCAAGTTCACCCGCTGGACCGCCCATAGCCTGCATTGCCATCAGTTGTTCGGACTTGGCTAATACTTCCGAGCTCACTGGAATACTCGCTCGACCGGTGGCGTCTGTCGCTACCTGTACTTCACAGGCTCGTTGTATAGCCCATAGGTTAATAAAGGTCTCTGGAATACTACGGCCCCCGGCTAGTAAACCATGACTGCGTAATATGAGTAGGTTCTTGTCACCCATGTTGGCAACTAGGCGTGGTTTCTCGTCGTCCAAAACCGTAATACCTTCGAAATCATGGTAGGCGACACGATTGTGCAATAGAGCCGAATAGAAATTATCATTGCGCAAACCTTCTTGGCTACAAGCAACAGCCATGCCTGCATTGGTGTGTGTGTGTGCGATGCAATGAACGTCTGATCGAGCGGCATGAATAGCAGTGTGTATGACAATCCCCGCTGGGTTAACGGCGTACTCGGTCTGTTCAACAATATTGCCATCGATATCAACCTTGACCAGATTAGAGGCTTTAACTTCGCTGTAGTGGAGGCCGTAGGGATTAATAAGAAAATGATGTTCGGGCCCCGGCACCTTAGCGGTAATATGGTTAAAGATCATTTCACTCCAACCCATGTAATCAAATATTCTATAGCAGGCGGCTAGCTGTACCCGCAGTTCCTGTTCTGTCTGTGCCATTAGTTAGCCCTCTTGACAAATTTAGTCAGTATCACAATCTGTGTGCCGTTTACTCTGCCTTCTATATGCTCCTCATTACTTAAAACCAGTGAAATATTTCGCACCGCAGTGCCTCGCTTGGCGGTAAAGTTGGTCCCTTTTACATCTAAATCTTTAATCAAAGTAACTGTGTCACCAACACTGAGTATGGCACCATTACAGTCTTTGTGCACAACAGGGTCGTCACTGTCGGCAATATCTGACTGCGCCCATCGCAGCGTTTCATCATCCAGATATAGCATGTCTAGCAAGTCTTGTGGCCAGCCTTCGGGACTTAATCGAGTTAGCATACGCCAAGCCACGACCTGAACTGCGGGAATTTGGGACCACATACTGTCGTTCAGACAGCGCCAGTGATTGGAGTCGATCTTTTCAGGATTATTGATCTGATCTTCGCAGATGTCACAGATTAACAACATCTGCTCCGCGCTATTATCGCTATTAGGTGGAATCGCATAGGCCCTCAGGTTATCGCGATTGATGCAGAGTTCGCAGGAGGAACCACTACGGATATGGAGGTCAGTCATTGAGTTGGCTACTTATAGGTTTAGGAAAGCGGCAATTATAGCGGCCTTTTGTCAGTGAGTACCCATTAGCCTTTTTGCGGCTGCCCAGCCCGACTGGACGGCACCTTCAAATCGAGGCCCAGCAAAGGCATCCCCCGCTAGAGCCAGTGGAGGCAAATCGGTTGCCTCGCTTACCAGCATGCAAGGGGCGTCGTCCACGACTGTCGGTTTACTATAGCGCCAGCCATGCACTTGATATTCAGTGACCTTGGAGGTGCCAAGAAAAGGTGTCGCGGCATCAATCAGCCGCTGGCCAACTTCCATGCGATCTCGCTCAAATTGATGCGCGCTAAATTCAGCGCTACCATGAATAGTAACGGCCGGAATTTTTGAGACGCCTTTTTGCAGGTTATCGCTAAGCCAAGAAACGGGACCCTTTTCTAGAGATATGGCACCAGGTGCCTCGATTGCCGTGGGGCCGTCGAGAACCGCCATGACGGCTATACAGGCCTCATATTGAATGCGACTGAGACGCGCCTGTTTATCCGCAGGCAGTACAATATTACTTGTAGCCAAAAGATCGATTGTCTGAGGGGCAGGCGAGGTTATCAACATCTTTTTTGCAATCACTGTTTCGCCATTGTCTAGCACAGCCACCCACCTGTTTCCCTGCTGACTGATACTGTCCACTTTTGTACCGCGCATGACCCTAATATCTATAGCCAGATGTTTGGCTATGGCGGTCATGGTGGGCACACCACGATACCTGGGGTGCCCGTTGGGCTGCCCCGGATAGCTACGGTACCATTCCTGTGCGACACCGGCCTGTATCCACTCAGCTACGACCCCTTTAAAGCGAGCTTCTCTGGCGGTCATAAATTGGGCTCCGTGGTCGAACGTCGCCTCACCAATCCTACGTCCCGCTAATCTGCCGCCAAGGCCCCGACCCTTATCGACAACCAACACATCATAGCCTGCCTGAATGAGATCGTTGGCTGCACTGAGCCCGGCAAGGCCGGCACCAATAATCAGGACATCAGTATTGTGGGACAGCGACATAGCTTTAGGGCTCATTTTTTTTAGCATTGAATTTACAGCGTACAGAACAGAAACGCACTTCGTCCCAGACTTTTTCCCATTTTTTGCGCCAAGTAAAGGGGCGCTCACACACAGGACATATTTTGCTAGGGAAGTTAGACTTTTTACGCATCGCGGGCATGCTCGGATTATCCCATATTTAGCTAATCAAACGACAATCTATTAGGCTGTAGCAAGACCAGTGCCCGCTAGGGTAATGCGGTGCATAAGACGCATCTGCCCCTGATAATCATTGTCCGCCATATGCCAGGTGCGGCGATTATCCCAGAATGTCACAGAGCCCGGAAGCCAGTTAAAGTTACTGGTAAACTGAGGCTGATTAACATGGGCGTAGAGTTCATCTAGCAGAGAACGACTCCGGTCAAAATCCCAGTCTTCAAACTGAATAGTGTGCCCTGGATTAACATACAACACTTTGCGACCGCTTTCAGGATGACGAATAACCACCGGATGGGTGGCGTCCCCGACACGATCCATGCCCCCTAATTGATCCGCAAGATCGGTCAATCGGTAGAGACCATTTTCACCATAAAGATGGGTGTTGGAATGGACGGCTCGCAGGCCGGCAATGCGCTTTTTGAGCGACTCTGGCAAAGCATCATAAGCCGCAGCTAAATCGGAAAAATGAGTATTTCCACCTGTCTCGGGTAACGCACGTGCTACCAAGATAGAGCCCAATGCTGGTTCGTCATCATAGGAATGATCAGTGTGCCAGCCGCCACCAATATTAGTCTGCTGAGTTTTTTCTTTACGCACCTCAGCAATCTCTGGGTCCAAGGGGGTGGTTTTGAAAAACTTATTAACCACAATTTTCCCAAAGCGACGCGCAAAGCGCAGGTGCTCTTTTGGTTTGATCGCGGAAAAACAGGACTCCGTGCTGACTGAAAGCAGCGCGCAGCTCCGTTAAGTCCGCGTCGGTCATAGTGGCTAACTGCAGATCGCTGACGGTCGCTCCGCAGCTTTCGAAGGGGGATACTTGCATAGCTATCTCTAATATTCTTGTCGACCACTATTGGATCACTTTATCGATTGGGTGTCATTAGCTTTAATTCCCGTTTAGGCCAACACTGGGAGCGATGTCTTGTCTACAGATTTGCTAGGTACTGCTTTCCATCTGACGCCCGAATCGATTAAACCGCTTTAAGTGCTTGAACATAAGCTTTGCCATGCCCGTGTTCAGCCGCTATATCGATAAGAGTTTTGCCGTCCGGATTGACGGCTTTTAAGTCTCGGCCAGCCTCTTTGAAAAATGTCAAAAAGGTCATAAAATTATCAATATTCATACCGCGGTAAGCTTTCTCGAGAAGATGAAAGTCAGCACTCACTCCGGCTGGGGGATCATAATTTAGGAAGCTTTTTACCCGAGCATCATCAAATATTTCGCCGAGGACTTTTTCTTTATCTTTTTTTAGTGACATATCCTACCCTAATTTTTCACAGTAATTCGTTAAGCTTTTTAGCCAGTATTTGATTCACTTGCTGAGGGTTGGCTTGGCCTTTTGATGCCTTCATAATCTGGCCCATAAAACCGCCTAGCTTTTTCTTGCGCTTGGCCTCATCGGTATTGATATAGTCATCAACCATCGCTTGATTCGAAGCCAGCACCTCAGCAACCATCTGCTCAAGTGCGCTGCTATCAGACACCTGTTTCAGATCGCGCATTTCAATAATCTCATCGGCATTTCCTTCCCCATCCCAGATACCTTCGAAGACTTCTTTAGCCATTTTTCCGCTAATACTATTGTCGACGATTCTAGTAATGAGACCGGCGAGCTGCTCGGCAGTGACGGGACTTTTCACGATACTAATATCTTCGCTATTTAACCGTGCGGCCAGTTCGCCTATGGTCCAGTTAGCGACCAGCTTAGCGCTACCTGATTTTGCTGTGGCGACTTCAAAATATGCAGCCATCGCGGAGTCATTGGCTAAAATACCGGCGTCATAATCTGATAGTCCGTATTGCGCGACAAAGCGTGCCTGTCTGGCATCCGGTAGTTCCGGAAGATTGCGGCGTAGCTCTTCTATCGTTTCATCAGTAAGGATGACAGGCAGTAGGTCGGGGCAGGGGAAGTAGCGGTAATCGTTAGCCTCTTCTTTACTGCGCATGGACCGTGCTACTTTAGTCTCTCCATTATACAGTCGAGTTTCTTGCAATACGGTACCGCCATCTTCGATAAGGTCGATTTGACGCTCGACTTCTTTGGCGATGCACTCTTCCATAAACTTAAATGAATTTAAGTTTTTAGTTTCGGTTCTGGTACCTAGCTCTGCCGCTCCAGTTAGGCGCACAGACACGTTCACATCAAAGCGCATACTGCCCTGAGACATCTCGCCATCACAGATCCCAATTGAGGTTACGATGCTGTGTAACTTTTTGGCGAATGCGATGGCTTCTTCGGCATTACTCATATCGGGTTCTGACACAATTTCGATGAGCGGAGTACCAGCCCGATTTAAGTCGATACCCGACACTCCATGACGAAAATCACCTTCATGTAATGACTTGCCGGCATCCTCTTCTAGGTGGGCGTGGTGAATACGCACATTTTTGGTGCGACCATCGGCTAGCTGAATCTCGACATTGCCGCGACCGACAATCGGTTTTTCTAGCTGCGTCGTCTGATAACCTTTGGGTAAATCGGGATAGAAATAGTTTTTGCGTTCGAAGGCCGATTCTTTAGCTATTTCAGCATCAATAGCCAAGCCAAACATTACCGCGTAGTGGACAGCCTGTTTATTCAATACGGGCAGCGTGCCGGGCATAGCCAAGTCAATAGCGCAGGCTTGCGTGTTGGGTTCGGCGCCAAATGTGGTACTGGCGCCTGAGAAAATTTTCGTTTTGGTGGCTAACTGCACATGCACTTCTAAACCGATGACCGTCTCCCAGCTACTCATAGGATGCCCTTCGGTACTGCATTGTGCCAGTCGGTAGTCTGCTGATACTGGTGGGCAATGTTCAACATAAGCGCTTCATCAAAGTAATTGCCAATGATTTGCAGGCCAACCGGCTTGTCGTCAACCATACCACAGGGCACTGACATACCTGGAAGTCCCGCTAGATTAGTGGCAATGGTGTAAATATCCTCCAGATACATGGCCACGGGATCATCGCCTTTTGAGCCAAACTTAAAGGCGGGCGATGGGCAGGTGGGGCCCATAATCACATCGATTTCTTTAAAGGCCGACGTGAAGTCCTGCTTAATGAGTTGTCGAACCTGCTGGGCCTTGCCGTAGTAAGCATCGTAATAGCCTGCCGACAGGCAGTAGGTGCCGATCAGAATGCGACGCTGAACTTCTTCACCAAACCCTTCGGCCCGCGTGCGACTGTATAGGTCCTGCAGGTCTTTGGGGTCCTCACAGCGATAGCCATATTTAACGCCATCAAAGCGCGACAGGTTTGCCGAGGCTTCGGCAGGAGCGATGACATAGTAAGCCGGTACCGACAAGCCTGTATTGGGCAGACTGATTTCAATAAGCTCAGCACCCTGAGCTTCCAGCGCTGCTAGAGCGACGCGGACGGCTTGTTCGGTTCCGACATCAAGACCCTCGGAAAAGTACTCTTTTGGCACGCCGATGCGTAAGCCGCTAATGGAGTTTCCTAGCGTAGCGCTATAATCTGGTACTTCGTGATCAATGCAGGTTGAATCTTTTTCGTCGAAGCCGGCCATGGAGTGCAACAGTAATGCGCAGTCTTCAGCAGTTCGTGCCATTGGTCCACCCTGATCAAGGCTTGAGGCAAAGGCGATCATGCCCCAGCGGGAAACGCGCCCATAGGTGGGTTTTAAACCGGTGATGCCACAAAGTGCAGCCGGCTGTCGGATAGAGCCGCCAGTATCTGTTGCTGTAGCACCTGGGGCCAGTCTGGCGGCTATTGCCGCGGCGGAGCCACCAGAGGAGCCTCCAGGAACACAATCTGCCGCCCAGGGATTGATAACAGCACCATAAAAGCTGGTCTCATTAGAGGAGCCCATGGCAAATTCATCCATATTAGTTTTCCCTAGAACGACAACGCCATCGCGTTCAAAATTTTCGACTACCGTGGCATTGTACGGAGGGATGAAGTTGTCCAGCATTTTTGAACCACAGCTTGTTCGGACGTCACGGGTGCAGAATATATCTTTGTGCAGTATCGGGACGCCGCATAGCGCGGGTGCATTGCCTGCTGCCAGCCTTTTGTCCGCCACAGCAGCCGCTTTTAATGCATTTTCCGCGGTGATTGTGATCACTGCGTTATAGGCCGGATTCAGAGACAGTATACGATCTAAAAAATGCTGTGTAAGCTCAGTACTGGAGAATTCTTTGCTCTGAAGCCCCTTAACAAGCTCCGCAATGGTGAGGTTGTGCATGGTATTAGATCGCTTTTTATTCGATGACTTTGGGTACTAAAAATAGGCCTTGTTCAATATCTGGTGCGACGGCTTGGAATGCTTCACGCTGATTGAGCTCGGTGACCTCATCTTCGCGTAGGCGCTGAGTCGATTGCATTGGATGCGACATGGGTGCGACGCCATCGGTGTCGATAGCTTGCAACTGGTCCACAAGGTCCAGAACACTGCCAAGGCGTGCAGTGACATCGCTTATCGTGTCTTCGTTAATCGCAATTCGTGCTAGCGTTGCGAGTTTCTCAATTTCATGTCGTTCAATATGCATTTTTTGCCTGTTGATTCGATGTCCATAGGTCGTTTTAGTCTCTTTTGGGAGATAACACCTGAGCCCCGCCCTGAGGATTCCAATGGTACAGCAAGTGGCTATGGTTGGCGAAGGCCGCCGGTTGGGAAAAATGACCGTTAAGCGTAATTTTTTGACTTATTTCGTGGATTTTACAGAGATATGGGAACTTTTTTTCTAGATCAGCTAAAATGCGCGGCGAATAGGCTAAAACAGTGACGCAGGGTTAGCAACAGAGGGATAAGTTTTAATGTTAAAGAAAATCCGCGGCTTTTTTTCCAGCGACCTTTCCATCGATCTCGGCACTGCAAATACTCTGATTTATGTTCGTGACAAGGGTATTGTTCTGAATGAACCCTCGGTTGTTGCTATTCGGCACCACTTAGGGCAAAAAATTGTCGAAGCAGTGGGTGTTGATGCTAAACGAATGCTAGGGCGCACACCGGGCAATATCACGGCTATCCGCCCCCTCAAAGACGGTGTTATCGCAGATTTCCAGGTCACCGAGAAAATGTTGCAGCATTTTATCAAAAAGGTGCACTCTAAGAGCTTCATTCCACCAAGCCCCAGAGTGCTGATCTGTGTGCCTTGTATGGCCACGGAGGTTGAAAAGCGAGCGATTAAAGAATCTGCCTACAGTGCGGGTGCCCGAGAGGTGTTTTTGATTGAAGAGCCGATGGCTGCTGCCATTGGAGCAGGCCTGCCGGTTGAAGAAGCGGTGGGTTCCATGGTCGTGGATATAGGGGGTGGCACCACTGAAATAGCGATTTTGTCTCTCAACGGCGTGGTATTTTCTGATTCTGTGAGAATCGGTGGTGACCGTTTTGATGAAGCGATTGTGAA
>Ga0209279_10001321_pt1 | contig 13392 bp, 10 predicted proteins | sample CoawatmetaG00DNA_3_FD_187508 | JGI IMG/M metagenome (GOLD analysis project Ga0209279, IMG submission 187508) | Marine microbial communities from the West Antarctic Peninsula - Coastal water metaG006-DNA (SPAdes) (version 2) | ecosystem: Environmental > Aquatic > Marine > Coastal ... | reverse complement strand
ATTAATAATTTACTAAGTTACAGTATTAGAAGTTAACACGTTATATTTGGATGTTAAAATAATAAACCCATAAAAAAGTTGCTTTTAGAAACTAATTTTGTAACTTTAAGACAAAATTATTAATTTAACAAATAAATTATGAAAAATAACTTAACTTTTGTCGCTTTATGCTTCACAATGCTTTTAAATGCACAATGGATGAATAAAACCTCCTGCAGCAAGAAAGCTTCACTTATTACCAATAATGCAATAGAATATGCAATGAATCTAGAATACATGGCTGCTTTTGGTGCTGCCAATTCAGCACTGCTAATAGATAAAGATTGTGGCTGCGCAAAACTTATTTTAGCTGCCGTAAGCAGTAACAATGAAAACTGGGGAAGTAGATCAGAAAAGCTTAAAGCTATTAATACAACAAAATTAAGCCCAGAAGAAAAAGGATGGTATCAATTTTTGGCAGCCTCTTCAGAAGACAGGCAAGCAGTAAGCAAAAGTCTTGCAAGTAAATTTCCAAAGAGTGCGCTAATGAATTATCTTGTTACAGGTCCTCAAGATTTTAATTCATTTAAAGTTTTTGCTGAAAAATTTCCTTCACATGCTTCCTCTGCATATAATATGATCTCGTATGGTTACATGAGAGGAGATTTCGGAAAAGAAGACACAACTAACGCTATGAAGTACGTAAAAATGTCTCAAGATATGCATGACGGCCCGAACTCACATGATTCTATGGCAGAGCATTATGCAGCCAATGGCGATTATGAAAATGCTTTAAATGCTGCACTAAAAGCAGTAGATTATGCAACTTTTGCTTCTCCATACATGAAAACTGCGCAACTATATTATGCTAAAAAAAATAAAAAAAGCATTAGTGATAAAGTAATAGCGCACCAGGAATCAATGCAAAAAGCAATCATGTCTGGTGATTATGAAGCTTACAAAAAATTTGAGCATCCAGAAATTAAAGTTCCTACAGGAGACTCTAACTTAAATCCTTTTTATATTTATACTGAAAAAGATGTAGTTATAGACACAGAAATAACTTGGGAGTTCTTTACACTTTCTAATATGGAAACTTATTTTTCTCCAGATATGAACACTGCCGTAATTACATTTGTAGCAGATGGTAAGTATACTTTTATAGACAATGCTAAAACCGTATCATATGCTACTAGAGGTTCATCTGTATGGAATTACACAGATGATGGATGGAAGGTATTACACACATCTTACGCTCCTAGAAAAGGAAGAGTTGGCATCCCGGAAAGAAGTAATTAATAAAAAATTAAAGAAAATTGAAGTAGAAAAAAATAATAAACTGTTATAAAAAACCCCTCATATGAGGGGTTTTTTATAAATATCAATAGGTTAATCCTGCTGAGGAACACTAAATACTATTGCTTAAAAAATAGAAAAACCCATGATAAACATCTTCAATATATACACCTAGTTTAGAGGTGCTTATATATTTTCTGACAAAGCAAAGCCTTTTCTAAATTTCATTAGATTTCGCATAGAATCAAAGATACCCCAAAACATTACAACATTCCCTTCTTTAACTTCAGTTGCTCCCCTTCAAAAAATATACCAGTGCAATACCTATTTTAATTTATTAGAAGTAAAATGATCTTTCAAAAGGTTTTGATTTTAATCTAGCTTAATTAGGACTTAAAAGTACTTAAATAATTATTTTTTATTTCATAAAAAAAGCCTAACAAATTGTAAGGCTTTTTTTAAAAAAGGAAATTAAATTTATTCTTCTGTAATTTCTTCTGTAACCTCTTCTACTTGAAGCGATGCAATTAAACCTCCTGCATCAAAATAATCTCCACCAGCAATAATTTTACCATCTTTAAAATCCCAAGTGTGATAAGCTGTTAACTCCCACTTTTTTCCAGTAGCAGAATGTACTCCTGTCCATTTTCCGTAAGACCTTACACTACCATCTTGTAATCCCGTATCTGCCAAAACTCCTGGTAAGTAATTTCTTGGCATATATACCGTTTCCTCCATAACATCTTGCCAATTAAGAAGGTACGCCTTAAACTCTTCTTTTCCTATTGGAGCGGCACCGTGAAAAGCGGGCTGCCATTCTAACTCCTCATGCACTAGTGCCATCTGTGCATTCACATCTGTTTCTTCACCTTGCAACTTTAAAAATGCTTTTACTGTTTCCGTATTTTGCTCGTATTCTGGATGCATTCCTGGGGTACAGGATACAAAAACACTAAACAAAGCAATAGCTAATAGTTTTTTCATTTTAATTGATTTTAATTGATTTTAAGTTAATGATAATTTAAGTTTTAAACTATTCCGTTGAAACTCTTTCATGCACTGTAAACTCTTGTACTTTTCCGTTTACAATTAGGGCATCATGTATTTGATTTACTTTTATCTTTTTCCCGTCTATATTTAAAGTAACATCATGCGAAGAAGTAACGTATTGTTTTACTGCGCCATCTTTGGATGTAAATGCATTTGCTATTAAAAACTTCGTAGTCCATTGCGGGTTTGCGTCGCTTTCAAACCAAGTTTTTAAAAAGGTGGTATGTTCTTCAGAACCATTAAAAACCTCTCCTTTTGGACCTTTTACTTTAAAATCTTTTGCTGCATTTAAGCCGTCTATGGTTGCGATATCTTTTTCATTGTGCGCTTTAATATACGCTTCCCAAACAGCTACAGTAGAAATATCTCCTGCAGTAAGCGGTGTTCTCACCTCTTCTGAAATATCATACCCAATTATGGTTGGGGCTGTTTCTGTTATTGGTTGTTGGCAGCTAAATAATGCCGTTACTATAACTAGTAAAAATAGATTTTTCATTTTAAATTGTTTTATTATTAGTATATAAAGATATATAAATTAATTGTTAAAAACAATTAATTTATATCATAAAATTAAAGCACACCCCTATATTAATAAATTACCCTATGCCTTAGTAACTGCTATAAAACTACTTAATTTTTTAAAACACTTTAGCTCTTTTAACTAAAAGGTAGAAGAAAATTCTACCACAATCTATTCAAATATCTTTTTGTATTTCTTTAAATATTTTAAGATAGAACTCAATTCTAGCGAAATAAAATAGGTATTGTATTTATAACTCATTAGATGAAAACTTAAAATTAGCAGAGATAATTACGAAGACTTTACAGCCTGCTCATTCGATTTTATATATAAAAATTAGAATGAAATATTTTAAGTATAATTACTAAAATTATTAGCAATTCTTTAGTTAAATTAATGTAAAAACCTGTTTTTGTAATTTAAAAAATATAACTTGGCTAAATATACCTTTTTAAGGTATTTAATACCCCAACCCCCCCATCACTTGAATTGGCAAAAAAGCTTTACCTAGTGAGCAACTGCATCCCTAAATATAGTAGTTTTATGAATCTAAAATATCTATTAATTTTGATACATTTTATTATAATATTATAATTATGATTAATAATAATTCCTTAAAATTGCTTTTAATAGATAAGTTCTTACAAAAATGTATGAAGCTAGCAAATACTGATATTAAATTTTCACAAAAGCACTCTTATAGAACTTATACTATGACAGAAATAATAGCAGCTATACAGCTCTTTTATAACAAAAAAGTCCAACCAGACCATTTTTATAACAGAGAGCTAAATTTTTCTTTTGCAAAGCTTTTTAATAAAAAAACATTGACATAACACAAAGATGTCTGGGTTTATCAATTGCAAAAGAACCCATAATAGTAATAAAAAGAAAAATAGTTGCAAAAATCATTTTTATTGATAGCACTTCTTTTATTATCAAAACCCTAATAACGAAACAATATGTATAAAATATTAATTGTAGAAGATACACGACTCATACGAGAAGAAATTTACGATATACTTAAACTAGAAGGGTATATAGTTTTAGAAGCTGAAAACGGAGCCGTTGGATATCTAATGGCTATGACGATGCTTCCAGATCTTATACTTTCCGATATATTGATGCCTGAATTAAATGGTCTTGAGATGTTTGAAAAGCTTAAGAAAAATAAGAAGACAAAAAACATTCCATTAATTTTTCTTTCCGCTAAAGGGGGTAATGAAGATATTAGATCTGGCATGAATGCGGGTGCAGAAGATTATTTAATTAAACCTATTAATGCAAATGAGCTTCTAGAAGTTGTACATCGTAAATTAAAAAAACGACAATTAATCAAAAATAATATAGATCAATTAATAGACGAAAACAAGTTCTTATTAAAGGAAGCCGGTAGAATGGCAAAAATTGGCTACTGGACATATGACATAGAAACAAATACCACTAATTGGTCTAAATTCATTTATTCAGTTTATGGTAATGATCCTAAAGATGGAATTCCAGAAAATACTGAAGTTTTAAATTGTTTTGACGAAACATCTAGAAAACAACTTATAAAAGCAACAAAAAACCTTCTTCAAAAAGGCATAAATTATGATATTGAATTGCAGGGAACCAATTTAAAAAATAAAAAATGCTGGATACAAGATATTGGAGAACCTATATATGATGCCAAAAATCATATAATTGGTAGTAGAGGCGTAATACGAGACATTACGAGCATAAAAAACAGTCAGGAGGAATTAAAACTATCTAATGAAAGATTTAAATTTATTAGTCTTGCTACCAATGATGCTGTTTGGGATTGGGACCTTTTAACCGATAACATCTACAGAAACAAAGAAGGTTTTCATAAGGTATTTGGTTTTGATAATACCATAGATTTAGACGAAATGAAAATAGAGGATTACGTGCATCCAGATGATAAAATCAAAATAGCGAAATCATTAGAAAAAATAATTAAAGACCCCAAGCAAAATAATTTTTGTTTTGAATATGCCTTTTTAAGCCCTAATGGTAGTTCTTTATATATTGAAGATAGAGGTTTTGTTTTACGTAATAAACGCGGAGTAGCCCAAAGAATAATTGGAGCTGCAACTAATGTTACCAAACGAAATACATTTGAAAATTCTTTACAAGACGCGTACGCTAATCTTCAGGCGGTTTTAGAGTCAACTGCAGATGGTATTTTAGTAGTAGATGACGGTAAAGTAATTAATTATAATAACAAGTTTGCAGAGTTATGGAGCTTACCAAATAATCTATTATCCAAAAAAGACGATGAGGCGTTACTTAAGTTTGTGACAAACCAATTAGTAGACCCAGACAAATGGCTGTCTGGAGTGCGTCAATTATATGCGCAGCCAGACGCTAATAGCCTAGACACTATCGAATTAAAAGATGGCAGAATATTTGAAAGATATTCACAACCCAAGTTGATGAATGGTGAAAACAAAGGCCGTGTTTGGAGTTTTCGAAACATAACAGAACGTATTAATGCAGATAAAGTAAAACAACGATTATTCGCTTTAATAGAAACTAGTAGAGAGATTATAGCTTTTGGAGACTTAGACGGAGTGCCAACATTTCTTAACAAGGCGGCAAGAAAACTATTAGGCGTTGATCCTAATACTGATCTTTCCACCATTCATTTCTCAGATTTTTTTCCTATCCAAGAAATGGATAGCTTCTCTAAAGAATCAAAATCAATTTTTCTTGAAAAAGGAAGGTGGGAAAAAGACACAAATCTTGTCAATTTAAAAACAAATAAAAAAATAGCAGTATACATGTCTGCGTTTGTAATTAGAGATAATATAACGGGAAAACCTATTGGATTCGGTAATGTAAGCATGGATATCAGGGAAAGAGAGAAAATTAAAAATGAACTAATAATTGCCAAAGAAGAAGCAGAAAAACTGAGCGGTTTTAAAGATCAATTTTTAGCAAATATGAGTCACGAAATTCGAACACCTCTAAGTGGTATTATTGGATTTACAAAAATATTACTGCGTGGTAACATTACAGAAAAACAGAAAGAGCAGTTAACTACTATTAAAGTTTCTAGTGATATTTTATTAGTGGTGATAAATGATATTTTAGATTTAGCTAAAATAGAAGCGGGTAAAATGATACTTGAAGAAACCGAATTAAACGTAAGACATTTAACTAATTCTATTTTAAGCACTTTTGAATTGCGCTTGGAAGAAAAAGAACAAACATTGCATACTCATTTTGATGAAAGTATTCCTGAATGTGTGCTTGGAGACCCTGTTCGTATTAATCAAATATTATTAAACCTTGTTGGAAACGCTATAAAGTTTACAAATAAAGGTGGTGTAATTAATGTACATGTAAATTTATTAAAACAAGATGACGATACCGTAACTATTGAATTTATAATATCTGACAACGGTATTGGAATCCTTGAAGATAAAATAGCAAACATCTTTGACCCCTTTATCCAAAGTAACTCGAATACCTCTAGAATATACGGAGGCTCTGGTTTAGGTTTAAATATTGTAAAACAGCTTATAGACTTAATGAAAGGAGCTATTACTGTAAAAAGCCAAATACATGTTGGTAGCACATTTACTTTAAATATTCCCTTAAAACAAACGAAGAAAATAGAACTTGAAATAAATAGAGAAATTTGTAATGATAATAAATCAGAGCTACTAGCAAAACTAAAAGGATTAAAAGATATAAAAGTATTAATTGTTGATGACATGGTTATCAATCAGCTTTTAGTAAAAACCATTATTGAGGATATAGGATTTGAAACGGAAATAGCAAAAAATGGTAAAATTGCCATTAACTTGCTGGAGAAGAATAATTACGACCTTATATTAATGGATTTACAAATGCCAGAAATGAATGGATGGGAAGCTACAAAACACATCCGTAATAAAATGAAGTTACCAAAATCTGCAACACCAATTATAGCGCTTACTGCAGATATAACAGAAAAAAATATAATAAAATGTCAAGAGATTGGCATGGATGCATATGTTTGTAAACCTATTAATGAGACAGACTTATTACAAAAGGTTACTCAATTAATAATTAAAAAGAGAAAATCTACAAATAGCAAAACACGCAATCGTATGAAGTTATCTAATACAGCTTCCCTTAAAAGAGCTTTACACCACAAACCAAAACTAATAGAAGAGATGCTTCAATTAATCTTAAAAGAAACACCTACTGCTGTTCAACAAATGAATAAATTTGTAATAGCTGCCGATTGGGGCAGTTTACAAAGTAAAATACACTATATTAAACCTACACTAGACTTAATTGGCTTACCTAAAGACATTATACTTACTGCTTCGAAAATTGAAACCTACGCTGAAGAAGAAGAAAATTTAGATTTAATACCCAACCAATTAGCAAAACTTGAAAAAGCCTTAAGCAAAGCCTGTATAGAATTAGAAGAAGAACTACTATTAATTAAAAAATAAAATATTGAAATTATATATAAAACACATGGTAAGCAACCGCTGTAAAATCGCGGTAAAAGAAGAGCTAACAAAATTAGGACTTCACTTTAATATTGTAGACTTGGGTGAGGTAGAAATTATGGAAAATATTTCTACCGAACAAAGGCAGCAGTTGCAAGAATGCTTGTTGGATGTTGGGCTAGAGTTAATGGATAACGATAAAGCCATATTAATTGAAAGAATAAAAAATGTAGTCATAGAAGCCATTCATCATTCAGAAGAAAAGGTTAAAGTAAATTTTTCTCATTACTTAAGTGAAAAATTAGGCGAGGACTATACTTCTCTTGCAAACCTATTCTCGGAAGTTCAAGGAATTACCATTGAGAAGTTTTTAATTGCCCATAAAGTTGAAAAGGTTAAAGAGTTACTTGCCTACGGAGAATATTCGGTAACCCAAATCTCAAGTAAATTAGATTATAGCAGCGTTGCACATTTATCTAGCCAATTTAAGAAAACTGTAGGCATGACCCCTTCTCAGTTTCTAAAATTAAAGAGCAAAAAAAGAAAACCTATCGAAGAAATAGGAAAATCTACAAAAACTGCATACTTAGAGAGTTTAAAGAAAACCACTACTAAAAATAAAATAAAAATTTTTCTAGTAGATGATGACCCTGTCTTTTTAAGATTACTAGAAATACAGTTTTTAGAAAATGATAAGTTTACTCTAGAGACATTTAAAACTGGTGAGCTGTGTATAGAGAACTTATACCACAAACCAGATATTGTTATTTTAGATTACTACCTAAACAGCGTTATTAAAAAAGCCATGAACGGTTTAGAAACCTTAGATAAAATAACAAAATTAGATATGGCAATACCTGTTATAATGTTATCCTCCCAAGATAGAATTGATGTAGCAGTAGACTGTTTGCACCACAAGGCAATAGATTATGTAGTAAAAAATGAAACCGCATTTATGCGTTTACAAAAGATAATTGCAACCATTTTAAGTTACAATAAAATGGAGAAAAAATTAAATTGGTTTGAAGATAGAATGTAGCGTGTTTTTAATTTTGAAACTTTTACCAAGAATTATGTAACAGTAAAAGCTTCTATGTTTTGTAATTTTGTAGGCCGTTCTGATTGTTCTATTTATTTAAAAGATACAATCTCAATGATAAATACAAAATTTATGAATAAAATTAAAAAAATAGTTTTTTTTACTGTAGCCTTAGCATTCTCTTTTAAAGGGTATTCACAAGTAGCAGTTGCAAAAGAAATGACCGTTGGTGCAACATTACTTCAGATAATGACAATTGCAGATACCAATAAGGATCTGAATTTCGGTAGAATATTACATACTGACCCAGGGGCAGCTACCGTAATATTAAATGTTCAGGCAACTACATTTGATGCAACAGCAGACAATAGAGACTTTTCTACTTCAACAGTAACAGGTGCTAGTGACAACTCTGCGAGTACTCAAACAGACCTAGGGAAAATTTATCAACATGCAGTATATACTATCACAGGGTCGTATGACCATGCTTATACCATTACTTTAAGCGAGACAGCTATTGATATAGAAATTGAGGGTGGAACCGAAACAATGGAAGTCAAAGACTTTAAGGCAAATGTATTAGATGCAGATGGAACTCAAACAAAAATTGATTTCAGCTCTTCAGCCGCTGTTTCGATGACCGACGGAATGGGAAGGGCTACTGGTGCTACATTCAATGGGTCAGCAGTAATATCTTTTGGAGCTACTTTAAACATTGGAGCAAATCAAAGGGGTGGTGTATATTCTAACACTGATGCTTTAACTGTAACTGTTAATTATGAATAATTATTTTTATTACTAAAAGAGACATATAGATCAATTCTTTTTTGTATATTCAATTTAAATTGTTTAGCATAATGAAAAACACTTTATACCTTATACTTATTATTATAGGTTGTTTCAGTATTAAAACACAGGCACAAGGTTTAGCTATACAGCCTACTCGAGTTGTTTTTGAAAAAAGACAAATTAAAACTACAATTGAACTAATAAATACCGGTAATAAAACAAAAACTTATACAGTTTCATTCGTTCAAAAGGAAATGGATGAAAACGGAGTATTTACAGAAATCACAACACCTGGTCCAAATCAAATGTTTTCGGACAAACTACTTAGAATTTATCCACGTAGAGTAACCTTGAATCCTGGAGAAGGACAAATTGTAATGTTACAGCGTAAAAGAAATATTGTACTAAATGATGGTGAATATCGTTCACATTTGTTTTTTAGAGCTATACCGGATAAAAAACCACTCTCTGCAAAAGAAGATGTTGATACAGAAAGTATTGGTGTTAAAATAACACCACTTTTTGGTTTCAGCATACCTATTATTGTTCGTTCCGGAGAGGTAAATGTAACAGCAACAATCACTGATTTAAAGATACCTGATATTAAAAAACCAACTCTAAACTTCACAGTACATAGAAAAGGAAATGTTTCAGTATATGGAGATTTGGTTGTTGATTATATAAGCGATAAGGGCGAATGCTATACACTTGCTAATATGAGAGGTATAGCTGTGTACACTACAATTGAAAAACGTTTTATGTCTTTAAAACTTAATAATAAAGATAACTTAGACCTAACTAAAGGATCTTTAAAACTAAGTTATATTAAACGTGATGATAACAACAAGAATGTAGAAATATTTGATACAGCAACAATGTTATTGTAAAGTTAAATTATATGATCAAAAAATCTATTAGGATTTTCAAATACATATTAATCATTTTCTATTCTTTTTCAGGTTATGCTCAGCCAGGATTACCTCAAAGATCAGTAACCTTATATGCGGCACAGGCACTTGATTTTGGTAAATTCTATGACGAAGGAAGTGGTGGGTCCATTACTGTAGATTGGCGAGGTATTAGATCTTCTACAGGTGGTATTTATGGTACAATTAGCTCTCTTGTATCTCCTGCAATTTTTGAAATTAAGCTCTGCCAAGGAAGAGCTATAACAATCAGCTATCCTCAAACAAGCACTTTAACGGGAAAGAGAAACGGCGGTACAATTATATTAAATATTGGTCCCACAGAAAAAGGTGGAAATGGTGTAACATTTGCAACTGACCAAAACTGCGATTTTATAACAATATTAAGGGTTGGAGGAACACTAAACATCCCAGCCAACACGCCAGTTGACGATTATACAGGATCATTTGAAATTTCATTCGATCAACAATAATGGACATATTAAATTTACATAATACCCATATAATTGATTTAAAGTTTAAAATTATATCAACTTATTTAACTTTTTTTTTTTTTTCGCACTTCCTACCAATGCCCAATATAACGAATCAGACCCCCTTGATTTCGATACAACTTACAATGAAATTTTAATTAATATTTATATTGACGGTAAATATACTTTTGAAGCAAATGTACTTATTTCTCCATCTAACCAAATTTATTTAAATGCCGAAAAACTATTCAAATCATTGCAAATTAAATGTTTACCAGAACTTAATAATTTGGTTGGATTTATTGGAAATGAAAAGAACATTTACACCATTAATTTTGATAAAAAACGAATTACAATTGGTAATAAATCAATAGACTTTTCAAATAAATTTAAAGAAGAGTTCGGGTTTAAATACATAGAGGCATCTATATTACTTGAAGCCTTTGGCCTAAAAATTACCTTTAACCCTAGATCCCTATCAGCAAAGTTAGAATACAAGTTTGAACTACCACTCATAAAGAAGTTAAGACTTGAAAAAATGCGTGATAACATTTCAAAATTACAACAAAAACCTCTTATTGTAGATACCATTATTCCAAGAAATTATCATTTATTTAAATTTGGTACTTTAGATTGGCAAATAAATTCAAATCAAAATACTGAAGGAAATACTAATTCTATAGGCCTGTCTGCCGGGGCTGAATTGTTGTTTGGAGAGACTCAATTTACAGTAAATTACAATCCCCAAAAAAAAATTAATCTTAAAGATATTAGTGTTGGATGGCGTTGGGTAAACAATGATAGTGAATTTATTTCACAAGCTAGAATAGGGCAAGTTTCTGCACCAAGCAGTTCAATTTCTGGTACAAAAATAATTGGCTTAACATTGAACAACTCATCCAATAGAGTGCGCAAAACAGGAGGTTCTTTTACCATTACTGAGACTACAGAGCCTAATTGGAACGTAGAACTTTATATAAATGATATTTTAATAGACTATGTCGTTGCAGATGCCTACGGTTTGTTTATCTTTAAAGTTCCAATTATTTATGGCTATAACACCCTAAAGCTTAAGTTTTATGGTCCTCTGGGTGAAGAACGCACGGAAGAGAGAGTCTTGAATATTCCTTACACACTTGCAGCCGCCAAAACTTTAACTTATAGTTTAACTGCAGGAATCTTGCAAGATACTTACAAAGACTATTATAGTAAAGTTGCATTTAATTATGGCGTTACGCGTGCTTTAACCGTTAGCGGAGGAGTCGAGTATTTATCAAACTCTCCAAAAGAAACATTTTTACCATACACTGCAATCACCTTTCAACCTATGTCTAGTTCAATTTTAAACTTTAGCTACACACATAATAAAAATTTGGCGGGTCTTCTAAATGTAAACATAACCAAAACTGCTTTTTTAACAATTGGTTACACTAAGGATATGGCAGAAGAATCTCTTAGCTTAGGAAGGCTAAACGTTGGTTTTTCAGCACCTTTTTCCACTAAATATTTTTCTGGTTTTACGAGGCTTAATTGGTCTCGAAGTATTTATAAATTATTTAACTACGACCAACTTAATCTATCTACTACAGGGTATTACAAACGATTAAGAATTAATTCTTCTTCTTCTATCAATTGGACATCTTCAAACACCCCGCAAATAAATTCTGTTTTAGGAATATCTACCCGACTAACAAATGGATTATCTGTAATTTCACAGGGCTCTTATAACATAACTACAAATAAACTGATAGATGCAGTAGCAAGTCTTCAAGTGAAGATTTCAAAAATAAATTTATCTGCCTCATACCAAAGACAAATTGAATTTAAAACTAATAATTATACTTTAAATTTAAATTATATGCTTCCTTTTTCCCGTTTTAGTTTCTCTAGCACATACGACGATAAGAATCTAAATCTAAGTGAAGCAGCAGCAGGTAGTATGACTTTAAGTACAAATTCTGGTATTATACATGCTGGCAATAATTCGGCAATGGGTAAAGGGGGGCTCTTACTATACCCCTTTCTTGATTTGAATGGAAACAGTAAATTAGACGAGGGAGAAAAGAAGGTTTTTTTGCCTTCTGTTAAAGTTACAGGTGCTAAAGCAGTAATTAGTAAAAAAGATTCTATTGTGAGAGTCTTTGATTTGAATGCTTTTGTAAATTATACAGTTAAATTTTCAGATACCCAATTAAATAATATTGCTTGGCGGTTTAAGCACAAAACCTATAAAATTCTTGTAGACCCTAACCAATACAAACGCGTATTTATTCCTGTAATTTCTGTTGGAGAAATAAGTGGAATTGTGTCTCTAAGAAAAGATGAAAACATACAAGGTCAGGGCCGTGTTCTAATTCAGATTTTTGATGAAAAAGGAACTAAAATAACGGAAACATTAAGTGAATTTGATGGGTATTATAGCTACTTAGGCCTAAAACCAGGAAAATATACTGTTCGAGTAGATGAAACACAATTAAAAAACTTAAATTATAAAGCCCTTCCAAAAGTACATCAGATAACTATTAAGGTATCAGAGTACGGAGACATCATAGACGATCTTGATTTTACATTGAGCAAAAAAGCACCCAAAAAACCTAAAGAATAAACGTATTTGTAGGAACAGATACTGTGTTCGCATACTAGAGAATTAACATGCAGTTATAAAATTATTTTAACAACGCAATAAGTAGTGTAATAAAGATAGGATAACCCATTAAAATACTGTACCTTAAAAATCTATTATTTAATTATAAAGCAATCATTATCAGGGTTTTATATAAAAAAAGCCAACTAAAATCTTTACATCTTTTAAAATATAAAATAATGAAATCACAACTAAACCTTATCGCAGCAGCTCTTATTT
>Ga0209279_10001319_pt1 | contig 13415 bp, 10 predicted proteins | sample CoawatmetaG00DNA_3_FD_187508 | JGI IMG/M metagenome (GOLD analysis project Ga0209279, IMG submission 187508) | Marine microbial communities from the West Antarctic Peninsula - Coastal water metaG006-DNA (SPAdes) (version 2) | ecosystem: Environmental > Aquatic > Marine > Coastal ... | reverse complement strand
CGTCGACAAGCTCAGGGCAAGCGGTAAACACTCCGTTCATCCTGAGCGCGAAGCAGTCGAAGGAAGGGCAAGCGGTAAACACTCCGTTCATCCTGAGCGCGAAGCAGTCGAAGGAAGGGCAAGCGATGGATGATCCGAATTAACCCATAGCAAACAATATTATTCCGGAAAACACATGAACAAATTATCACATCTTAAGCCAGCGAATTTGTGGCAATTATTTGAAAAAATTTGCAGCATTCCTCACCCATCTAAGCATGAGCAGAAAATATCTCTATGGATCCAATCTTGGGCAAAGGAGCTTGGTTTATCCATCAAAGAAGATGCTATTGGTAACTTATTTATCAAAAAATCAGCAACTCAAGGAATGGAAGATTGCCAAGGTATTATTTTACAAGCGCATATGGACATGGTTCCACAAAAAAATAACGATACTGAACACAACTTTAAAACTGACCCTATTCGCCCTTATATTATCAACGAAATTGATGGCGACTGGGTAACCGCTGATGGCACAACCTTAGGTGCAGACAACGGTATTGGTTTAGCCTCGGCTTTAGCTGTCTTAGCAAGTAATGATATTCCCCATGGGCCAATTGAAGTGTTGGTTACTATCGATGAAGAAGCGGGTATGAGTGGCGCATTTGGCTTAGAAGCAGGATGGCTCGACGGTGATATTTTAATTAATACCGACTCAGAGCAAGAAGGTGAAGTTTATATGGGTTGTGCTGGCGGCATTGACGGCTCCGCTAGTTTCGAATTAGCATTTGAAGACGCTCCTCATAATTATCAAGCCTTTAATTTATCACTCTCTGGATTAAAAGGTGGCCACTCCGGTGTTGATATTCACACCGGACGCGCCAATGCTAACAAGTTATTAGTACGTTTTTTGCTTGATGCCAGTAATCAGTTTGATATTCGCTTAACCGAGCTTAACGGTGGTAGCCTGCGTAATGCTATTCCACGTGAATCCAATGCTAGCTTTATTATCGCTAAAGACCAAATAGAACCATTAAAAACTGAATTAGCACACTATCTATCGACCATCAAAGCTAACTTAAGTGCCATTGAAACTACTATTGATATGCTATTAATTTCACCAGAAGACTTTGCACAGTGTTGGAGTCGCGTAACGCAAAGTAATATTTTACGTGCACTAAATGCTTGTCCTAATGGCGTTATTCGCATGAGTGATGATATCGACGGCATAGTAGAAAGCTCATTAAATCTTGGTGTTATTCACACCCGTGGAAAAAAGCTCAATGCCTTGGTACTTATTCGTAGCTTACATGATGATGGTCGTTTAGAAACCCAACGCACCGTTCAGTCTGTATTTGAATTAGCTGGCGCTAATATAGAATTTAATGGCGCATATCCCGGTTGGAAACCAGATACTGATTCCGCCATAATGAAAATGGTACGTAATACCTATCAAGAACTATTTGGTAAAATACCTGCCGTAATGGTTATTCACGCGGGTTTAGAGTGTGGCTTATTCAAGACTGCTTACCCTCACTGGGATATGGTTTCAATTGGACCAACGATTAAGTTCCCCCATTCACCCGATGAAAAAATAGAAATAGCCACCGTGGCACAATATTGGAAATTACTGACGGCTGTATTAGCAAAAGCACCAAAAATAAACGACTGAAATAAACATAAATAACAGATAAATAACAGATAAAAAATAAGTATGATTGGTTATCTGTTATTATTCCGTTAGACTGACTAAATCACTAATGAGGAAGTATTTTATGATTCAGCCACAAAAAATAATAATTGCTGATGATCACCCTTTATTTAGACAAGCACTATTAGGCACATTAAAACCCAAACTAAATTACATTTACTGGCTTGAGGCAGCAACAATCTCAGAACTTGAGCGACAACTACAAGAAAATAGCGACAGTGACCTTTTATTACTAGATTTAAATATTCCTGGTGCTCATGGATTTAGTACGCTTATTTATGTACGTAACCACTTTCCTCAAATTCCTGTGGTCGTTATTTCAGCACATGAGGATAATGTGACTATTAGCAAAGCGATGAAGTATGGGGCCGCTGGGTTTATTCCAAAATCGACGCCTGGTGATGATATTTTTTCAGCTATCATGACCGTTTTGTCCGGTGAGATTTGGTTACCTACCTTATTTAAACACAGTAAAGAAGATCATGAAAATTGTGATATATCCTCACGTGTAGCGAGCTTAACTCAACAGCAATACCGTATATTAATGATGTTTGCCCAAGGTTTGCTCAATAAACAAATTGCTTATGATCTCCATGTTTCAGAAGCCACGATAAAAGCGCATGCTACCGCAATATTTCGTAAATTAGATGTACGAAACAGAACTCAAGCGGTTATCGCTATTGCTCAATTAGACTTATCCGAAGCAGGGTTTAAGTCAACGTAAGTGTTGGGCGTAATTTATTACGCCCTTTTGAACTAAAGCCCAATCGTTAATCACCACTAATAGCCATAATCATCTTGTAACTTCTTCGCTAACTTAGCACTCATCATCGCTCTAAGTGCTGCAGGCTTAACCAGCTTACGCATAAAACCAACATCGGCATTTTGTGCCTTATCCTCAATGCCTTGCTCCGAAGTCGCCGTAATTAATATCGCCGGTATATAATGATGACTCTCTCGGCGCATATCCGCAATTAGGGTTAACCCATCAGCTTGATGACCTGCTGGTAAGCCAGATTGATAGCCCAATTGATAATCAACTAATAAAATATCAATCTCATGTTGATGGTTAGCAAATTCTTGCAATGCTGTTTCACGTGAATCAGCAGCAAAAATATTACATTCCCATGCCGACAGTAATTCAACCATACCACTTAATACATCGGGATCATTATCAATACACAACACCGTGATACCTTTTAAGCCCATGCTCATTGTCGGCATTACTGTTGTTGGTTTTATCATTAATTTAGTTGCTTTTTCTACCGAAATAGAAAATTTACACCCTTGGTTTTCTCTCGACTGTAAACTTAATGAATGTCCTAATAACTGCACTAATGACTGAGTAATATTTAAACCTAAACCTAAGCCTCTACTTGAATGACTAGTAACAGTGTCTAATTGCGTAAATTGCTCAAAAACTAGCTCCTGTTTTTCTAAAGGAATACCTGGACCATTATCTAATATTTGAATAAAAACATGCCCCTTAAACACCCGTGCACCCAATAACACTTTACCGGGGCTAGCATAACGAAAGGCATTACCTACTAAATTCTGAATAATTCGCCTTAATAAGTGTTGATCAGATTTAACCCAAAGCTTAGTTTTTACTAATTTAAATTCAACACCTTGATCGCTAGCCAAAGCAGAGAACTCTTGGTCTAAATCTTGAAACAAGTCATTTAAGGCAAAAATTTTCACAAGTGGTTTGATATTGCCACTTTCTAAACGCGCAATTTCAGATAAATCAGCTAATAAGTCATTTGCCGCTTTAAGGGATCTATCAATATTATCTACTTGCCTTTGTTGCTCCGGCAATAAACTGTGTTGCTCGGTTAATGCAGAAGTAAACAAACGAGCAGCTTCCAAAGGCTGCATTAAATCATGGCTACAGGCTTTTAAATATTGGCTTTTTTTAAGATGGGCTTGTTCCGCTTTCTCGTGTGCTGACGCTAATGCTTCATTGGTTTTGGCTAACGTAAGTGTACGCTCATATACTCGCGTTTCTAAATCTAAATTCGCTTCTTTTAATACTTGCTCGGCTTGACGATACGCAGTGATATCCGAAAACAACATAACAAAGCCACCATCAGGTAATGGATTGCCTTCAATGCGAATAGTTTGCCCATTGGCTTGTTGTCGCTCTGAGCTATGAGGACTGCCTTGGCGCAAATATTCAAGACGTCTGTAGACTTGCTTATCAATATCACCTACACCACAAAAACCGCATTTCACATTATGACGAATCAATGATTCGACAGGGCAACCCACATAAACAATTTCAGAAGGGTAATCAAATAAGTCTAAATATTTTTTATTCCATGCGACCAGTTTTAAATTTTCATCTACTATCGACATACCTTCACTGGCATTTTCTATCGCACTCTGTAATAAATTTTGTGAAAATTGCTGTTTTTGACTTGAAGCATCTTCAACCAATACCGCCAAGTCATCAAGGGCAAGATCTCTGCCATTTAGCGCTGAAGATAAGACCAAACGTGCTGATGAGGCACCCATGACCGTAGCTAAAGTGTTTTCAGTGTGTAGCAGTAAAAGTTGATTATAAATCACATTACCTAGTTGCGCTTTATCATTGGCTGAAAGAAATAAACTAAAACTTGACTTCGCCTTAGGCTCGCCAACAAAGCGAGAAGCTAACAGCTCTAATTCGCTCACATCAAGCTGACGTTTATTCTCTACTCTTGATAAGGCGGGTGATTGCCACTCTAAAAACAATGAGGCTTGTACTCTCTCTTGTACACTTTGTCGGCTTATCTGTGACAACGCCCACATCACAATGATGTTAGCCGCTAAACTAAATAGAGTTGCCGTCGTTTTAGCGGGTAAAATACCTTCAGCAAAAGGCGACGCATATAAGCCAAACTGAGGTAAAAAGTTTAAACTCAACCATAAAATAAAGCCCACTAATATGCCCGCATATACGCCCATTAAACTAGCTCGTCGCCAATAAAAAGCCACCACTAAGGCAGGCGTAAGCTGTGCAAAAGCACCAAAAGCCACCTCACCTAATGACGATAACGTATCAGGAGAGGCCATCACAAACACACCGTATCCTGACATGATCACAAAGAATATCAAAAACTTACGTATGTTTAATAACCGTTTTCTAAAATTATCGTAATTACTTTGTGCTACCTTTTGTTTGCGATAAAGCATAGGAAAAACAATTTCATTACTGAGCATGGTGCTTAACGCAATAGCCGAGATTATGACCATAGAACTGGCGGCTGAAACTGCGCCAAGAAAAGTTAATAAGGTCAACCATGTCTGCCCTCCAATGCTGGGTAAAAACAAAACGTAGGCATCAGAAGGAACGGTATCACCTAATAATAATTGCCCCGCCAAGCCTAACGGCGCGGCAAAAAAAGCAAATAAAAGCACATAAACAGGAAATATACGCCGACCTAACCAAGTGTCTTTTTGATCTTTCAGCTCCACTACCATCACTTGAAACTGTCTAGGTAACGATAAGAATGCCGCCATCACAATGACTAACATACCTAACATGGCACTAATATTTTCCACATTCATTTGCTGTTCAAATTTCAAACTTGCACTCGATTGCTCCCATATATCTAAGGGCGAGTCAAATAACGAAAAACAAACAAATAGCCCCACGGCAACAAAAGCAAAAAGTTTTACTAAAGATTCAAAGGCGATTGCCAACATCACTCCTGGATGTCGCTCAGTGACATCAATATTTCGAATACCAAATAAAATGGTAAACATAACTAATACTAAACTGACCACTAAACCAATGTGCCAATGACTTAAGCTTTGATCAATTTGTAACTGCTGAAAGGTATACACCATGGCTTTTAATTGCAAAGCTATATAGGGCATGGTGCCGACAAACGCAACAATAGTAACCATAATGGCAAGATTATGTGATTTACCAAAACGTGCTGCTAGCAAGTCAGCAATAGAGGTTAAGTTGAGTTTTAAACTCACGCGAATAATACGCTGAATAAATGGCCAAGCTAAAATAAATAAGAGTATTGGCCCAAGGTAAATAGGAATATGTGATAGAAAATTAGTAGCTGCTTGCCCTGTTGTTCCTAAAAAACTCCATGAAGTACAGTAGACTCCTAGCGTTAACGCATAAATAATTCCTTGCGCTTTTTGCGCTAATTGATGCTTATATTTATCCCCTAAAAAGGCGATAAAGAACAACAGTCCAATGTAAAGTAAACTGATACTGACTAATTGCCAATTGGGAAACATAGTGACTCTCTATCATTGTCATTCTGAACCAGATCAGAACCTAAAACTGCGTACTAAAGAATACCAATATATCTAACTAGTTACATCCTCATAAAGACGACTTTTAGCTATTTGTCGTCAAATAGTTGCGCAGCCATCTAAAAACTTTGCTAAACTGCCATCGATACCAAGGAGTGCGATTTTATTTTTGTAAAATAAAGTTCCAATCGCTGAGATGTTGATGATATCAACAAACCCTTTGAACCTGGACGGGAATTAGTCAATAATTTAACAGTTATCGATTAATATAACCGGCGTAGGAATGGTTAGTGATCAAATCACAGTCTATTCAAGATAACCTCCCAGTGCCGGATCCCATAGTATATTTTACTTATGAGATCTTTATGAATTTTACCAAATCTACACTAACACTCGCTGTTTCTTCTGCATTAATTTGTAGTTTAAGCGCTACTGCCAATGAAGAGCCAACAACAAAAGCTCCTATTGAAGTAATTACAGTTAGCAGTGACTTTCGTCAACAAAACTTATTGAAAACACCTGCATCATTATCGGTATTAACTGATATTGAAATAAAACAACGCAATGCTCAACATCTTGAAGAATTGATAGCGGCTAGCCCCAACGTTAATTTTGCTAGCGGCTCACAACGTGCCCGTTATTATCAAATTCGTGGTATTGGTGAACGTAGTCAATTTCAAGAGCCTATTAACCCTTCTGTGGGCATGATTATCGATGGCGTGGATTTTACCGGTATCGGTAGTATTGCCAATCTGTTTGATGTGCAACAAGCAGAAGTTTTTCGTGGACCACAGGGCACACGTTTTGGCGCAAATGCGTTAGCAGGACTAATAAATATTACAACAAATGCACCAACGGATGAATTTGAAGGTGCGATTAAACTAGATGCAGGTAACTATGACAGTTACGGCCTAGGGCTAGCCCTTTCAGGCCCAGCAACAGACGCTGTAAATTATCGCCTAGCAGCTAATCAATATAGAAGTGATGGTTTTATTGATAATACTGATTTAAATAGAGATGATACCAACAATCGCGACGAAACTATCCTCAGAGGCAAATTATCAATAGAAGCAAGTAACGATCTTACCATAGACTTAGCCGCTTTCTACTTTGACTTTGACAATGGTTATGATGCCTTTTCATTGGATAACACTCGCGAAACTCTTTCTGATCAACCGGGAGAAGATAGTCAAAAAACCTCTGCTTTTTCTGCTAACTTTATCTATCAAGGCTTTAACGCCTTTACGTTAATAGCTCTGGTTAGTACTGCAGAGTCAGATCTTGCTTATGGCTATGATGAAGATTGGGCTTATACGGGCATTTCTGATCCAGCCAATATTGAAAACCAAGATTATGCTTATTGGGAATATTCATCTCAAGATTATTATTTTCGCGATAAATCCATCCAAACGCTTGAGTTAAGGGCCTTATCAAACAACAGTAGTAAATTATTCAATGGTTCAACCGATTGGGTTGTGGGTGTATATTTCAAACAAGATGATGAAGATTTACTTCGTCAATATACTTATTTAGACAATGATTTCAATTCCACTTTTAACACGCAGTCAGTTGCTATTTATGGTCAGCTGGATACCCAACTAAACGCCCAGTGGTCATTGAGTACTGGGCTGCGCGTTGAACAACGTAGTGCTGATTATATTAATTCAGACGATTTTTTTGATAGCATTGATGATAAAATGATTGGTGGTAAGTTAGTACTCACGTACATGCAAAATGAAGACAGTTTTTGGTATGCCTCAATCAACCGTGGTTATAAAGCAGGTGGTTCAAATACCGATGGTAGCTTACCTAACGATTTACGTACCTTTGATCCCGAATACGTAGTCAATTATGAGTTAGGTTACAAAGTCTCCTTATTTGATAATGCCGCCTTTATTCGCTCTGCTATTTTTTATATGGACAGAACCGACATGCAGGTTAAAAGCTCACAAACTATTACGCGTGGAGTTGGTAATTCTGAATTCATAGATTATTTGGGTAATGCAGCTACAGGTTCAAATAAAGGTATTGAAATAGAAGCTAATTGGCAGACAAACGATTTATTAGAATTTTACGGTTCGGTCGGTTTATTAGATACTGAGTTTAATAATTTCATTAATGCCCAAGGCGTTTCTTTAAGTGGTCGTGAGCAAGCACATGCGCCAAATTATCAATTTAACTTAGGTATGAACATAACGCCTAACAACCATTGGTTAATCAATGTTTCTGTTAACGGTAAAGATGAATACTATTTTTCCGATAGTCACAATGAAAAATCAGAGTCCGTTACTTTACTCAATGCCTCTGTCAGTTACTTACTTGATAATTACCAAGTTAAAATTTGGGCGCGTAACCTAACAGATAAAGACTATGCTAACCGTGGTTTTTATTTTGGTAACGATCCAAGAGATGGTTATACTGCTAAACAATATACCCAGTTAGCTGAGCCGCTTGTCTTTGGTGCGTCGTTAGATTATCAATTCTAAGCTTTTAACCCTTTCCCTTCGACAAGCTCAGGATAAACGGCGAATTGCCCTGAGCCTGTCGAAGGATCGAAGGGTCAATAGGCAAGTGGTAATAAAAACAAAGCTCTACCTCTTACTTAACAATTAAGGAATTTTTATGAAAATATCAATTGAATTAAGCTTATACCCATTAGCCATGGATAATTTTAAAACTGAAATCTGGGCTTTCATCAAGCGACTTCGTCAAGTTGATGGCTTAAGCATTGTTACTAATGGTATGAGTACACAGGTATTTGGTGATTATGACTTAGCGGTGAGCAACGTAATGCGCGAGATAAAACAGGTGCATAGCACGACAAATGCAGCCGTATTTGTTTGCAAGTTTATTAATGGTGACCGTTCACAAGTAGAAGCAGAAAGCTAGTGTCTCATATACTTGTTAGCTTAGGTAATTACCTTTCGGCTCTCCCTTGGCTAGAACTAGTTGCCATGCTTCTTGCGCTCGCCTATATAATTTTAGCCGCGCAAGGTTCATTGTGGTGTTGGCCTGCTGCTTTTATTAGTACTGCGTTATATACGGTTATTTTTTATGATGTGCTGCTATTAATGGACAGCGCACTCAATGTTTATTACTTAGTGATGGCTGTTTATGGTTATTGGGCTTGGCAAAAAAACACGTCAACAAGTCCGGTTCAAAATCAACCCTCAAATAATGTGCCTTTATCTATCATTTCTTGGTCAGGTAACAGCCATTTAAAAATTTGTCTTATCTTAACCGTAATATCTTTGACTTTAGGTTATATCATAGCCAACTATACCCCTGCAACCTTCCCATACCTTGATACTTTTACCACCGTTTTCGCTGTATTCGCGACATATTTAGTCACTCAAAAAGTACTAGAAAACTGGTTGTATTGGATAGTTATTGATGCTGTTTCTATTTATCTTTATATAGAAAAAGGCTTGGTACCTACCACCGTGTTATTTATCATTTATGTCATCGTTGCCGCCTATGGTTACGTCAAGTGGCACGCTATTTATAAAGAATCAAAAGCAAATAAAATAAATTTATCTGACATCGTTGCGGGTTAACACAATGAAAGATGCACTCAGCGCTTTACCTTGTTTTACCCAGGTAGACAGTATTTCAATAATCGCGTCAGGGTTGAGCCAACATTGCTTTAAAGTGACTGCTGATAACAAGGTCTATTTTGCTAAAACGCTCAGCGATAATACAGAAGTATTGGTGGCTGAATGTGCTGGTAAATCAGACCTTGGCCCGAGCGTTATTTATCATGATCAACATTGGCTTATCAGTAATTTTATTGATACTGACAATTTAGCGCTAAGTACATTAGGAGCTGATGAGAAAATAAAGCATGCAATGAAGTTGATGGTGCAATGCCATCAACTGAATATAAAGCCTGCTGAACTCTCGGCCAAAGATATAATTAACTCACTTATCAATAACTCACATTATCCAAAATCACAAAAAGCAGCGCTATTTCAGCTTGCAAAATTAATTCTAGAACCACTGACTATCAGTCTAAATAATGTTTGTTGTCATGGTGATTTGAATTTTAGTAATATATTAATGAATCAAGCAAAAAACGCTTGGTTAGTCGATTATGAATGTGCTTGTACTGCACCAGTTGAATATGATTTAGCAATGTTTATTGCCGTGAACAGTTTGGATAATAATGACCGTACAAGAACTATTGAGCAATACGAGACTCAATCGTCTGTATGTGTTGATCTAGAATTACTCAATCGTTATCTATTATTTTGTTACTTTATTAATACCCTGTGGTATTTCAATGCTTATCATGAAAAAGCGCTTGTCGAAGAGATGACTGAAGACACAGCAGTACTATTAAAACACGCCCAAAAACAGTGGTATGGATTTCACTCATCACTAAAAGTTAACAATTCACCTTTACTTAGTCGTTTGAGTAATAAACTCACTAATATATTCACCACCCTTAATTTTAGCAATCAAACGTAATTTGTAACTATCACCTTTATTAGGAACAAAACTGTTTAGGTGTGTTTTGCTGCGCCAATAATAAGGACTTTTTTGCATACCTAATGGGTAAGCGGTCATATTGTCGTCTTTATCCACTAAAAATAGCGTTGCGGTATCTAATGGAAAAGTAGAGTTAACCTCTGTAATACCCTCTTCATCAGAAATATTCACTTTAAACTCACCTGATTTAAGTACACAACTGTTATTAATTATATCGCAATGCCCTTCTGGTACTAACTGGATAAATTTTTCTTTCTCGGCTTCACTTTCCTCGTAGAAATCCGCACCAACAAAACCTAATATAGCAAGAATAGGCGCAACCATAAAAGCAACTTTAAGATGTTTATTCATATTATTTTCTATTTATTATCTATTTATTATAACAGGGAGGTAATTTAACAGAAAAAGCTAGACGACTCTTTAAAAAATTGCCGTCTAGCTTTTTATTCTTTAGATTTTATTCAATATTTAATCAGTAAATATTGAAGTTATCATCTTAGTGATCGTGTGCTGCCGGAGCATCACCTGGAGCACGCATATTTTCAACAAGTGCTTGAATATGTGCTGGAGCTGGACCAGTAAACTGAAGAACGATGAAAGCTGTTCCAAAGTTAACTAGTGCGCCAACTGCACCAAAAGCGTTAGGCGATATGCCAAAGAACCAGTTAGGACCTGAATCACCTAAGAATGAAGTACCTGGAATAAACATAATGCCTTTGTGTTGGAACACATACAACATTGTTACACCGATACCTGCAACCATACCTGAAACTGCTGCTGTACCACTCATTTTCTTAGAGAAAATACCCATCATTAATGCTGGGAAGATACTTGATGCCGCTAAACCAAAGGCTAATGCAACCGTACCTGCAGCAAATCCTGGAGGATTCATACCAAGATAACCAGAAACCAGTATTGCTATAGTCATAACGATACGACCTGCAAGTAATTCATTTTTCTCTGATAAGTCAGGTGTTAAAACCCCTTTCATTAAATCATGTGAGATAGATGAAGATATTGCTAACAATAAACCAGCCGCAGTAGATAATGCAGCAGCTAGACCACCAGCAGCAACTAACGCGATTACCCAGTTAGGTAAATTAGCAATTGCCGGGTTAGCTAGTACCATAATGTCACGGTCAACTTTAACCATTTCATTTGGAAGTAATACAATCTCTTTACCAGAAATCGAACCTGTAATGGTTATCGGAGCATCTGTTGTATTAGATGTATACTGAATTAAGCCATCGCCGTTTTTATCTTCAAATTTCAATAAACCAGTTTTTTCCCAGTCTTTGAACCATTGAGGACGTTCAGCATAAGCAAGGTTTTCACCTGCTACAGGTTCAATAGTATTCATCAAGTTAAGACGAGCCATAGCGCCAACTGCTGGAGCAACGGTGTAAAGTAAACCGATGAAAACTAGTGCATAACCTGCTGATTGACGTGCTGCTTGTACTGAAGGAACAGTAAAGAAGCGCATAATTACATGAGGCAGACCCGCAGTACCAATCATAAGAGAGATAGTATAAGCGAACATATTCAATGTTCCACCTAGGTTAGCTGTTGTATATTCTTTAAAGCCTAACTCAGTAACAACAAGATCTAATTTATCAAGCAAGTAAACACCACTACCATCAGCTAAAGTACTACCTAAGCCTAGTTGTGGAATTGGGTTACCCGTTAGTTGGAATGAAATAAAGATTGCTGGAATAGTATAAGCAAAAATCATTACTACATATTGCGCGATTTGCGTGTAAGTAATACCTTTCATACCACCTAGTACAGCATATACCCAAACAACGAACATACCGATAGCTAAGCCTAAACCGTAATCAACTTCTAAGAAGCGAGAGAAAGCAACACCCACACCTTTCATTTGACCAATGATGTAAGTGATTGATGCAATAATTAAACAAACAACAGCAACAATACGCGCAGTTTTTGAGTAATATCTATCAAAAATGAATTCAGGTACTGTGAACTTACCATGCTTACGCATGTAAGGTGCAAGTAGCATGGCTAGTAATACATAACCACCTGTCCAACCCATTAAGAAAACTGAGCCACCGTAACCTAAGAAAGCAATTAAACCAGCCATTGAAATAAATGACGCTGCACTCATCCAATCGGCACCAATTGCCATACCGTTTTGCATTGGGGTAATACCACCGCCCGCTACGTAAAAATCACTGGTTGAACCCGCACGAGCCCACCAAGCAATCGCAAAGTATAATGCAAATGTGCCAAATACTGCGATGTAAGTATAGAGTTTTAACTCTTCCATTATTTGCTCTCCTGTGCATATTTTTTATCAAGGACATTCATTTTGTGGCCATACCAAAATATTAAACCAAGAAATGAATAAATAGCACCTTGCTGTGCAAACCAAAAACCAAGTTTGTACCCACCTATTTGAATTGCATTTAGCGGCTCTACAAGTAGTAAGCCAAAACCAAATGAAACTACAAACCAGATTGCAAGACAGATAAAGATGATACGGATATTTTCCGACCAATATGTTTCTTTATTTTCCACAATAGTCTCCTAACGACGTTGTTTTAATTTTTATTACAGAATTAACGTTTAATATTATTTTACGCTAATATTACTGAAAAACACTTAATGTAATAATTCTCAGAAAAAGTGTGGTTATAGATTGCTGTCAGTTACCTTAAGTACATACAAAGCAGAGACAAAAATCCATATTCAACTTTTACTGTTGCTAATCTATCAAGGTTTTTTTTTTTCGGATATTACACTTTAGTCTAAATTACTGACTATGTTCGCATTTTATAAGGAACTACACGGATAAATAACCGGTATCAAGAGGCTTTCTAGCGTTTTACTCATTTAGATGGTTGACTGCACAGACATACCACTCTAAATTAATCACTACTACCCAAGGTAGTAAGCATAGGTATAGCTTTAGCTCGGATGCTAACCTACAGGATCTCCTAGATGCAGGCAA
>Ga0209279_10001318_pt1 | contig 13418 bp, 20 predicted proteins | sample CoawatmetaG00DNA_3_FD_187508 | JGI IMG/M metagenome (GOLD analysis project Ga0209279, IMG submission 187508) | Marine microbial communities from the West Antarctic Peninsula - Coastal water metaG006-DNA (SPAdes) (version 2) | ecosystem: Environmental > Aquatic > Marine > Coastal ... | reverse complement strand
GTCACCCGCAGGCCGCTGGTCACGGACTGACATTGACCAAGGGCACTACGACCATCTGGTGTAGCCCATCGTACAATGCCGAGCACTTCCAGCAGATGAACCGCCGTATCTACCGTGCAGGTCAGACACAAAAGACTGAGACCATCATGATCGCAGCCCGTGACACACACGAAACTAAAGTGTACGAGCGACTTGGCGAGAAGATGACACGCATGAATGACCTGTTGTCGTTGTTCAATCAGATCACTAAAGCAGCATAGGAGGACTTATGACAACAATTCACGAAGCAGATTTCCCGTTTGAGGAGATCAGAGATGAAGGCGGTGATTACTTCTACCGTATTTCTGAGCTATTAGCACTTGGCTACGTTGAGTCACAAATTTGGTCAGTTGTTAGCGGTGATGACGAAGTGGACCAAAACGGTCAGCGATGGAGCTACTACACTTACGGCCCATCACACCATTATGTAAATCTGATTGGTTATGTGGGCACTGAAGAACATCACGACGGTGACACCTACTACGAAGAAGCAATGGACATGGACGATTAAGAAGAGGAGAACGTATGAGTAACGAACAGATCATAAACCTATTTGACAGCAACCCAAACCTACTGCTATCTGAGCTGGTCATAATTACTGGCAAGTCAGTTAAGCAACTTAAGAAAATATTAATGGAGAATACCAATGTCTGAATCAAAACTAGGTGACCTTATCGAACAGGCACACCAACTACGCGAAGTGATCCGTGCTGACGAAAAGAAAGTCAACGCACTCAAGGAAGACTTCAAAAACCTATCCAGCGAGATCATGGTCAAGATGGACGATCAAGGTGCCAAGCGCATCGGTGGCATCAGTGCCAACGTGTCCATCTCTGAGACCGACGTCCCTACTGTCAAAGACTGGGATCTGGTGTACGACTACATCAAGACCAACGACTCGTTCTACCTCTTGCAGAAACGTATGAGCGCAGCAGCGTTTCGTGAGTTATTAAATCTAGGGCATGAAGTCCCAGGTGTCGAGATTTTCAAAGACCGTAAGTTAAACCTTCGAGCTTTGTAAAATAATAAGCTGTGCTTATATACATAATCATAAGCATGGCTTATAATTTATACCGCTACCCCACTAACGGGGCTCAGCGTTCAATGTAACTAAAGTGAGTAAAAGTCCAATGGCTAAAAAAGAAATCGCAACACCATCAAGCTTAATGCTAATTGATGACACCCCTGACCACGTCACAAACGCTGCCGGTTTAGGCAACGAAAACGTGACTGTTTCCTCCGATGATATTCCAGAGATCAAGCTGCTCCAAAAGATCAGCAACGAATGTGACGAGAGTCATGCGCGTTATATTCCTGGTGCAAAGCCTGGCATGATGTTCAATGACCAGACTCGCGAGATCATGAAAGAATGTTTAGTAGTCAACGTGTACTACGACCATTTCTGGATGGCGTGGAACAAGAACACCAACTATCCGTTTATTGATGCAGCAACCAACACCAAAGAATTCGAGTCCAAAGAAGCCATTGAGCAAGCATTTGCTAGCCCATCAATGGAATTTGAAGACGTGGATAACTACGACGTAAACGATTCACCTCGTCACTACGTGCTCGTACTTAACCTCGAAACTGGTAAAGCCACTGGCGCTATCATGAAGTTCCCTCGTACCAAGGCTAAAGTGTCTAATCGTTGGAACAATCAGATTGCAGCAGCGGGCGGTGATCGTTTCTCAGCTGTGTGGGCCGTAGCCGGTATCACAGAAGAGAACAAGAAAAACGGTAAGACCTACCTTAACTACAAGATCGAGCGCAAAGGCTGGGCATCCCCTGACCTGCACGCTAAGGCAGAAGAAGCTTACAAGCATCTGTCTGGTCACGTAGATCAAAAAGCAGCCTAACCGCTGCGCACTGAGCGTTGTATGGAAGCGACGCTTTTTTTATGCTGGACGGAGCCCTTAATCAAAAGGTTCTGATCTTTGAACGAGCATGGTTACATTCGTTCCGTCCACCGCCATTTGCCTGCAGACATGCACAAATGGAAAGTCCACGATAACTATGCAGGCGGTGTGCCTGACTGCTGGTACGCAGGCCCAACAGGTAATATCTGGGTCGAGTACAAGTGGATTGCTACACTACCAAAACGTGGCTCGACACTCATAAAACCTAATCTTTCTGCACAACAATTAGCCTGGCTAATAAAAATGTCTGGACATGGCATAAGCTGTGCTTGTATTATTGGGTGCCCAGAAGGGGGAATCCTACTCACCGAGCAGGATTATTGGCTTAATGGAATAAGTAAGCAAATGATGAGCCTTACCCCAGCCAAGGGTATCGCAAGCTGGCTCACAAAAATCTGTATGGAGATGGAATCAGATGACTATAACCAAAGCAACAAAGGCGGCAACCACGCCTGACCTATTAACCAAGGGTACATCATCCCCTCCCAAGCGGAGTATATCTAGTGACTCATTAGAAATGTCACAGAGAATTTCCAATGTCTGGAAATTAAATAAAAACAAGAACGGTCTAGATTTAACACAACAAAAAGCAGCAGTACAACTTGGGATGACCCAACCGATGTTCAGTCAAATGCTCAACGGTACAGTGTCAATTAATCCCATGATGGTACTAGGGGTAGCTGCTTTGTTACGTTGCGACCTTGGGGCTTTAGTAGCAGACCTTAGAGAGTATAAGATCCTATACGCAGTCAGCCCGACTTCTAGTTTTCAAATCCCGGTTTCGTTGACTCTCTCAGGGAAATCCGTATCTGGAAAAACAATAACTATTATGACACACACAATCTCAGAAGCCTTTGCAGTAGAGATTGATACCGATGAGTATGTTCCTCGTTATAACAACGGTGAATATGCAATCATCGACCCCCTCACACAGTGGGAGGTTGGCAATCAAGTGCTAGTCCGTTATGGAAAAGACGCTTGTTTAGTCCGTGTAATTGCCAGTATCAATGGTAGTGAGGTTATTACTCACCACCCAACAGTAGTAGGCATAAGTACAACGATTAATTTAGCAGACCCGAAGATCACCGTACGCGGTGTCATTCGTGGGGTGCAATTTTAGTTATGAGAAACTTTAATTTTAGTAAAATGCGCTGTAGAAAGCTCGCTTGGATGGAAGAAGCGGTCTGGGAGTGGTATACGCCACTGGTAGATGCGTTTAATCAACTTCTACCAAAGCACACTGTAGCGTCAGGCGATTGCATTGCTCGTAAACACAATGTGATAGGTGCAAAGTTTGCAGAAGATCAAGAATCTCAGGGACCCCCAATTAGTAACTTTTTTTATACCTCCTAATATAAGCAGGGCTAATACAATGAAAGAACATGACATGGTTGACCGACCAGCGCATTACCAATCCGATACAGGAATGCAATGCATTGACGCCATCCGCGCTGCACTAGGACCAGAAGGATTCCGGGCCCACTGCAGAGCAACCGTAATTAAGTACCTATGGAGGGAGAAATGGGACACCGCAGAGGATGCCAAAAAGGCAGCGTGGTATCTCAGTAAATTGGTAGAATCCTATGAAGATGACTCAAACTCTACTCACTGATCTTACAACAATGTTCAACAAGCCATTTATTGGCATGGACGAGGTAAGTGAATTACTTGGTGTACCAAAGCGCACCTTGCAGCAGAGTGTCTACTGTGGACGTTTTGAAGTGCCTACGTTCACACTGGGTAAAAAGCGCATGGTGCGTTTGTCTGACCTGGCGAACTACGTCGACGAGCAATGCGCGTTGTCCGCTGCTGAAATTAAAGAGCTGAACTAACCTCATCTAGCCGGTGTTCCATAATGACGCGCCGTATCTCCTTGGCACGCAGGACATCGGCTGGTGTGAGGTTCACATAGCGCAACAACGACTTCATGTCCGTATGGCCTGAGAACAACATCACTTCTTCTGCTTTGTACCCTTCGGCAAACAAGCGCGTTATCGCTTCGTGTCTAAGGTCATGAAACACTAGGTTCTTATAGTCAGAGCGTGTACTGCTTCCTTTTTCATTGATCCCACACACTTTACACATAGTGTTAAACATGTCTGACATGTTGCTAGCGCTCACTGGCCAGAATAAGGGTTTGCCCTTAGTGTGGATGCCCAAGGCTAAATACTCTTTAAGTACCTTAATGGCTTCTTCTGTGAGCGGTATGCACTGGTCGTTAGTCTCTTTCTTAGTCGGATGCTTTCGCTTCCATATCATCAATTCGCCTGTGTCGAAGTTTGAATCTGCCAACTCCATTCGCGCAAGCTCGCCCTCTCGCATTGTTGTTTCCAATGCTAAAGGAATAATGTATTTCATACGTAGCCGAGTCTTAAATGGATCTGATTCTGATCGTCTGCTACCGTCGTACCGTTTATGGGGCACAGACATAAGCGCTTCAAATTCACCTGGTGCTAATCTTCGGTTACGCTTACTGCTTGGTGCGGTTAAATCATAGTCACCTAGCACCGGACGAATGTCTCGAAGTGATCTGTCGGCGTTAGGGATTAGTTTAATTGCGCGGGCAAACACAAGGGCTTTACTCATGTAGCCAATGTCGTCCTGTACGGATTTGCCTTTCACTGTAAGACGCCGATGTTTAGCAAACTCAAAAAAATGCTGGCCAGTAAGGTCCGCAATGCTCACAGCAGCCATAGGCAATTTCTGCAGACGTATTAATGCGTTCTTTTTGGTCGTGCCAAACGGCTTTATGGGATGAACTTCAGCTAAGTAGGAGGCCATGACAGCGCCCAACGTCCAACGCGCACTGAGCGCTGAGCCTTGCCAGTTGCCAAGATCCATATCGGATTCTATTTTCTTAGCCCAGCGTTGACCTTTAGCTTTGGTATCGAATTTCTTGCTAACGGGCTGGTAGCCCTTCTTGCGGATTTGAAAACGGTAGGAAATTACTTTCCCGGTCGCTTTATCTTTGATGGTGGTGCATGTTGCCATGGTGTATCTCCTTAACAGGCCCACAATCCCTCGCATCTTAGTGCGTCCGAAATTGCGTTCTTGGCTCTGTCACCAGTCTTAACTTACTGATACTTATGGAGAAAAATAAGTGGCGGAACGGACGGGATTCGGTAGCACCAGCCAGCCTAAATCTCCATGAATATCAACAAGTTAGTTAATTTCCCGAGCCGCTATGGGTGCTATTATAGTGCAATTAAAAGCAATGTAAAGCAATAACTTACAATTAGCAGCACTTTCGTACTGCGTCCGTTAGTGCGTCCGATTACAATGCTATATTTCGCCCTCTTCTTCCTCAATATCTTCTAAACTAAGGCCCCAAGACTTTAGTATCTCTGTGGCTTTGTTGGCTTCGTCCACATGGATTTCAATGTATCGATTAATCTGGATAGGAACAATCCCCACGATAGCTAGGACCACACCGGTGATACCGCCGATTGTAATGGCTTTGATCAAAAAAGCCAATGCTTCAAATAGCGCTTCCATATCATATACCCTCTTTGTAGAACAACTCAACAAACATTCGACACGTATCACTACGCTGAATATCTGAGATCTGGAAGTCCACAACAGTGATCGGCAGCGAGTGCTTAGCAAGCAAGTTAATCAGCACACCTAAACCAGACGTTTGCTTAATGTCCGACTGGGCCAAGTCGCCCATCAATACCAGCACACAATTTTCACCAATACGAGTGGTCACCGCCTTGATCTCTTCGACGGTCATTTGCTGTGCTTCGTCAATGAGCACGATAGCGCCCTCTTTATCGCCACCGAAACTACGCCCTCTGATCGTTTCCAATGGTTGCAGTTCAATGTTGCCGTTGTTAAGTGCGACGTCAAAACGGCCTGCGCCCATACGTTGCTTGAGCACATCGACCATGGGCATAACCCAGTTTAACATCTTGTCGTCTTTATCGCCTTTGAATGCACCGAGACTACGCCCAGTGGGAATGTTCGCGCGGCACAGGATTATCTTCTGTACGCGGTTCTGCATGAATTGGTCAGCGGCATAAGCGCACGCTAGATAGGTCTTACCTGAGCCCGCCACGCCTGATGCAATGATCACTGGGCAGTGTGGGTTTTTTAATGCCTTAAGATACTTATCTTGGTTTGGTGTCTTTGGTTGTAGTGGCGGCCTTTGGCGCTCTTCAGCAAATTTATCAGTGGACTTCGTACGTGCTTCTTGAGTGTTCCGTCTCTTTTGTGACACAGGTCATACCTTTGTGGGTGTTGTGGTTAAATACGTGTTCCAGGCTCCCAGCCACTTAGTTCCGCTAAACGGATGTAGTTGCGCAATTCAGCGATCTTAGTGCCTTGCAAAAACTGTGTTTCCAGCGAGCGAATGACCATCCAATCAGTCTTGGCTAGCATTTCACTTTGTGGGGTCATTGCTGCCCGGCCTAAAGGAACAAACTCGGTCTGTATGTCGGGCCAACGCTCAGCTATTTTTGATTGCACTGCTCCCCGAAAACGGACTGCTTCGTCACTAGTGATACCGAGATTGTCGTCTTCAGCGAAGTCAGGTGTTATGTAGACACACCGCAGTAACGTAGGCGCTATCTGAGGCAAGCCATCATAGACTACTCGATCATAAGTGGATCGATCATCTTCTTCAGTTAGCACAGTGTAGGTAGTCTCTGCGGACTTACCGAGTTCAAAACGCATGTACTGGGTAAAGGCACTAGAGCGCACGCCCCTATTAGGGACATGGACTAAACAAGTTCGATAGCCTGCTTGCGCAAAAGTCAAAGCAGCCGCATGAGCGAGCACCGATTTGCCGCAACCAAAACGGAACCCTGAGACAGCAAGCTCTTCGATGTTCGTGTCGAGGCCGAACGGTGCTACGTTATGATCAATTAGCGGTAACAAGAGCGCCTCCTATATGATGGTAAGCAGCATCGACAAACGTATCACCCTCGAAGCGGACTCTAATAAAATTCGCGTGTTCTGGGATCGTGCCGACACCCGTTAGTGTAATGATGCGTTGGATTTCATCAGCAGGAATGGCTCCGGATAGGTCTATCAATAGTGTATTTACTACTGATTCCCCGCTGTAAAAAATAGCTGTACCTGAATCCATGAATGCCCCGCCAACAGGACGGTAAGCTGCAGGAATATCGCAGCCATAACCATAGTAGTAGACCTCTTCGCCAATTGTATTAGCCTCAATGTCCAGCTCCAATCTGTAACAAACTGCAAGCAATGCCCCCTTCACGCGAACACTTCTACTGCACACACCTTGGATGTATAACGAGTAGGTTGTGAGGTTAAGCCTTGCTGAACATAAACACGACAGTTTTTGAATACGATCCCCAAAAACAGGTTCTAATCGAGTCCTGAATTTAGTAGGAAACCCTTCGACTCTGAAGACACGAACCCCTTCGGGCGTTGCACTAATAGTCATTTTCAGCGTTATCCTGTATGCGAATTGCGCGAGTGCCAACACTGGCATACGAAGTGGCGATGCTGGATATAACCACTTCAGCCACCATACCTGTACTGGCAGAATCATTGAACGCTACTGTAGTAGCTGGTGATGCAGTGAATGTCATCGTGTTCGGAACCATACGATGGTAGTAATAGGTCGTGTAACCATCAGACCCTTGTTCCGTACGGTACTGATGTGAGAGGGCGAAACTAAAACCCCCGTTACTCCCAGTCAAGTTAAGCGTCTTCGTTTCATCGTCGCCACTGTTAAATGACTGGATATTGAACGCTTTTGTAGCAAATAAAGTGCCACCTACCCGCTCCAGAACTCTTATTGTTACAGTACAGTGTGTTTGTGTAGCAATACTGTTTGAGTTAATTAGCCCTCCCACATTCGTAATGTAAACTGATCCCGATATGCTTGGGGTTACGTTCTGCCTACGATAGCGCCATAGGTTTGATGCAGGTGATTGGAGCCCATTACTAGGTGGCGTTACACTGCCATAGTTGTAAGGCTTTATATTGCCTGTTGCTCGCGTAGTGGCAGACGTAGAAGAGGCTGAGATGTCCATAGTCACGCCAAGGTCGTATCCGTAGTGCGACCCACCATTCTCAGTTACCTTACCTGTTGAGCCCGACAGTATTAACGATCCTGTAATCACGCCGCCCGTAATAACAGGTGAGCTTATAGCCGTTCCCGCTGTAATCACGCCACCGTAAATCGTTGGCGAGGTAATCAGAGCACCGGCTTCAATCATATTACCTGTTACAACAATCGAGTTGACCTGCGCCGCTGTAAGAACGCCTGTAACTTGCGCCATATCAACTGTAAGGTTGCCAATTTTGGCTACGTCGATGGACGCGTCAGCAATAAGGGCAGTGTTTATGTAGGTGACCCCGCCAACGACGCCAAAAGGAACAACTTTGTTTGTGCCGTTGGAGATCTTAAAAACATCTGCGTTAACAGCAAATTCACTACCTGATGCACCAGCATAAATACCGTACCCTGACACGTTGCCATTAAGGTCGATCTTCACGTATTTCTCAGCGCTGATACCGTCTATTGAGGTGGTATGATCCGTAATGGACGCGCTATTCTCACCAACCGTTGTGTTTAAAGTCGTAATCGAGCTGGCTTGAGATGATATTGCAGTGCCTTGGGTGGATACGGTAGTACTTAGCGTACTCAGCCCGCTCGCTGTAGCGGCAACGCCCGTTGTGCCGTGATTCACTGTGGTTTCTAACGCTGTAATATCAGTGGCATTAGTTGTGGTGGCAGTTCCTTGCGTCGAAACAGTAGTGCTTAATGAAGATAGACCACTTGCTGTAGCAGCAACGCCCGTTGTGCCATGATTAACTGTTGTTTCCAACGCCGTAATGTCGGTAGCACTGGTCGTAATATCCCCTTCATTGTCAGTTACACGAATGACTAAGGCTGCAACTGCATCAGCGTTACCTGTAATATTAGTGCTATGTGTAGTAACCGTAGCGGACACGGCGTTTATGTTACCTTGTAGTGTCCCATCACCTGTACTTCTGGCTAGAATTTCGGCGTTTATTGCGGCAATACGATTGGACACCTCGGTACTAATACTTGTACCGTTAATCGCAATGGTGTCTATCTTTGTGGAGAGGACTGATGACAAGTGGCTTTGGTTAAGTTCGTCACTCAAATCGTCAAGAATGTCGCTGACCTTCCTGCTGGTGGTCGCTGAGGTGCCGTCGGTTGCATTAAACGCGCTAAGCACGCCGACCGGTGAACGGAAGCGAACCCAATAATAATGAGTGGTGCCCGGCTCAACAGTGTCCACATAAATATGGGCAGAGGTGCCGCCGATAAAAGTAGCCGTAAGCAGATCGTCCACTGTGTTACGAAACACCTCGGTCGCTGCGACTAGTGGGTGGGTAAAACCCCCGCTCCAAGACATGATGACGTTAGTGAATGAGCCATTCGCCACAAGGTTATACGGCACAGGGGGCGTTGATTGATCGCCAGGATTTGTGATTGGTAATAGATGCCCACCGGTGTTGTTGTCAAACCGGAAACCAGCCATGCCTGACTCAGTTAGGTCGCGAAACGTCACCGCTTTATCGAGCTGTTCACCACGATGTCCAACCTGGACCTCTAGCGCTTCCTTAATGGCGTGTAGTATCGGCTTAAGTTGTGGGTCGACATTAGGGGGTAACGCAGGAAGTGCAGATATTTTTGTTTTCCTGCTCATAGTAGCTCTGCCGTATTGTCGGTAATGCTAACGCTGTTCACTGCGCTCGTGCCTAAAATCTCAAACTCCCACTGCTTTGCACGGCTGCCAGAAGGCAGGCGGAATGGCTCACTGTTCGACACACTCTGGGTGTGCGAAAGCGTACCATCTGTATAAAGCTTGAAGGTCATTGGGTAAGCAGCGGCATCGACCCGCGCCCAACCGAAATTGCGCGGCTTAGCACTCACAAAAGGTTTTGATTTCCAAGTGTAGCTGTAGGTCCCTGTGCCTTGGCCAAACTTCTTTACAGACGTACCATCCACAAAGTATAAAGTGTCGGATTCCAGATGGTTATAGGCTGCTTTAAATGTATCGCTGCAAGTAGCTAAGGAATTCTTACCACCACGGGGATCAAACACGATGCTTTGTGTTGCATTCGAGGCAATGTAAGTACCTTCATAGTTCATCGCTTTCATCGTAGTTGGGTTATACGCTTGCCACTGCGAGCGGCGAAGCAAAGGCTCAGTCACTAACTGGACCCGGCCACCCTCAACTGCGACCAAACCATCGGGCGATGCGTACATGACATAACCGCCCATATCAACCATGGACATCTTGCTTACGCACGCTTGGTCACTCTCCAACTGGATCAGGCTAATGGACGCCGGATCTGTGCCTTGTGCGATGTAGGGTTTGCCCTTCGTACCAACAACCAAGCCGCCTGGAATCGGTTTGATGGCAACGATTTCTGATTCTGTAGCCAGCTGATAACTGACAGGCCAAGCGTGCGGTAAGTACGGCACACTGAAACACAGTGTTTTGCCTGTGAAGCCAGCCATAATGCCATTGCCCATTGAGCATAGGCCTTGCATAGCGCCTGTTGGGAACATTGCAGCATCATCGTCAGGCGGTCGCATCCACGATACTGAAGGGATAATTTCCCCCAGTCCGGTGCTGGCCAATGTGTCGACATGAGACGTCGCGGTGTAAACTAACTCGGTGACAAACTGATAGCCTGTGGAACTACTACCGGTGTTCGTCCGATAAATACGCTTTAAAGCGCCTGTAGTAAAATTAAGGCCAGCAGTAGTAGGGATAGCTGGTAGGCTGATCGTTGCAGTTTCTCCATCGCGTATTGCAATCGGAGTGCTGGCGTTTGATGGGGGCCCCTCTTCTCCCCAACTTGTGACGAATGTAACGACATAGCTTCTACTCTCCTCTAATGCATCAGCAATCGCCGCCCCGGAAATCACGACTGTTGGTGTGGTTGTCGGAGCTGGCACACCAAGTCGATATGGGCCCCCATCGTTTCGGTAAACTTTTGGGTAGGTTTCGCCGGTGTAGTAGACGCGCTCAGTTACATCATTAACTATAGGGCCTTCTACAATGTCCACTTGTGCGGTGTAATTCTTCCAGATCGAACCTGAGTATAAGTAAACCGTGTTTGTTGTGTTAGGTACTGTTTGTACTGACGCACTATGGTTAGGTAGCGCCTCTAATCGGCCAGAGTCTAAACGTACGTTCTGTGCAGACTGTGCAATGGACTCGCCAAGAAGTCTCGGTGCGATCTTCGGTGCGATGCCGTTAAATTCTGAGACGCTAAAACTAGCCATTAGTAACTCCAAATATTAGGTCTTGCGAACCCGTCCTCGATGGATAAATCATCAAGATGGATAAAACGACCCCCACCCTTCTGCTGTACACCGATCCCCGTGATGCCAAACTCAAATGCTATTTTGATTAGCTTAATAGCTTTGTCACCGCGCACGGCGATGTCAACCGCTCGCCCACTGGCATGTGTGCCGGGCTTGGCTTTTCTAGCTTCGATAGGGTGTGTTGGGTCGCGATATGCGGAGGTGATTGTAAAAGGGAAATCGCATTTGACTCGTATGGCTTCAAGCGTAATCATAAAGCCCGGGTCCATTAAGCATTTACCAGAGTGGCTGCACTTCAGCTCATCTTCGGAGAAATACTTCCAGCCGCTCATCCTAAAAACCTTAGCAGCTTAGCGCCGATCGTGCCGTCACTAAGTGCTACCATCAGCAGTGCGCCAACAGCGATCCATTTAATTTGCAAAAGCGTTTTTTCTATGCCGCCGAGCGTGCCCTCAAAAGTGTCGAGACCTTTATGTAGCTCTCGTAACTGGTCGGCATGGTCGCCTAAGACGTACTCAGTCTTAGTAACCCGTTTCTCTAGTTCTTGCATAACGGTTCCAATATATTAGCACTGCTTATATTATATAGTAAAGCTAAGGTTTTTTCGAGCTCAAGCTACCAAGTTTGCCGCTCATCAGTTTGGTCAACAGCCCGCGCATACCGAACTTAACGATGTATACACCAAGTACTAAATATTGATACCAGTCTGGCATTGCCGCGAACGACACAAACGCTGCTTTGACTTCTTCTTGGTAGCCCAAAAACGACGCTGCGATGGGCACCAGCAGAAGAGCAATCATAACCTCATCGAGCAACGACTTATCCATTTGCTGCATAGCAACAAGGTCCAAGTTGTATTCTTGCGTCTGCCCACTGTCCGCTAGCTTGTTAGCCGCTCGGGCCCCTGCAACTTTTACTTGGGCTGCGGCTTTAATACTAACGATAGCTGCGGCTGACTTAGCTGCTGATTCTGCTTGCTTGCCTTTAATAACCGTCGTTACTACATCACCGATAGGTTTGAAGATGCTTAAAATGCTCATACTATTCTCCTGATAATGCCCACACTTTTAGTAGCCGCCTTTTTTCATAGCTACTTTTTTCTTTGCCCCTTTTTTGGGCATTGCAGAATCTTTCATGATTTTCCCATTAGGCATTCTGTGAGACCCTTTAGGAACCGGTTTTTTAACAGTCATACGTTACTCCTACCATTTAGTTTTATCAGCCCAATAGGCTGCACTGGTTTTGCCTTTGGCAATATTTTTTCCATGTCGCGCTTTAAACGATTTACGTTTAGCTTCCATCTTATCCGACTCGCCTTCTTTAGGTTTGCCAGCCGTGCTTGCACCTTGCTCGCCAAACCGAATCATACGATCCTTGCCACCGTCTTTAATAAGAACGGCGTGGGATTTTTTCGGGTGACCGGAGGTGCGTTTTGGCTTGTTATAACCTGAAAAGGTTTCGCCTCTATACTCTATACTCATACTATTCTCCTTGCTCCTGGTTCTAATTAGCTAATGGGTTATCAAGTGCTCGCTGCAACTTTTTGTTCAACCTTACTTCAAGGTCAGTAATCTTGCGCTCTACGTCTTCTCGGATTGTGTCCGACTTTTGCACATAGTCTTTTTGTAGCTGGTCTCTCTTGCTTTCAAAACGCCCTTCAGCTACATCTATAGTAGCCCTGACATCACTCTCAATACCTGAGATGTCATCTTCCACCTTATCGATGATCTTTTCTTGGCGGTCAATATCCTCCCTAATGGAGTGCTTAAGGTCCTTTATCGTAACGTACTGCCCCTCTGAGGTGTCTTTAATCGAGGAGATTTCATCCTTTAGTAAGGCAATGCTTCTGTCGATTACAGCGAATTTATTCTCCATGATCGCTATGCGCTTGTCGTAGTCTGATAGGTCTGGAGTAACAAACTCACTGATCCTGGCTTCCATACTTAGGTAGCGTTGATACGCCTCAAACCCACCCCATAGGCCACCCATTACAGTACCGATTAATGGCACTATAAGGAGCAGCTTACTGCCGCCTAGCTTGATGCCACCATATTCTATTTCTGCCATGTCATCCTCCTAACTGGAGCCGTCTAAGGGCGTTCAATTCTGTTTCTAGCTTCATTATCTCAAGACGTTTTTTACTTAACTCTAGCTCGTAAAGTGTGTTGCAG
>Ga0209279_10001315_pt1 | contig 13435 bp, 10 predicted proteins | sample CoawatmetaG00DNA_3_FD_187508 | JGI IMG/M metagenome (GOLD analysis project Ga0209279, IMG submission 187508) | Marine microbial communities from the West Antarctic Peninsula - Coastal water metaG006-DNA (SPAdes) (version 2) | ecosystem: Environmental > Aquatic > Marine > Coastal ... | reverse complement strand
CAGTGTAGGTGATTGGTTAAACTCCTCAGACCTTTCAAAGGAACGTGAGAAGAGTACCTATGAGTATGCTGGCCTACCCCTAGGTCACTTGAAGCCACAAGGTGTAAGCACCATTGTTGACACGTCTACAACTGAGACTGTTGAAGCGTACACGGCTGTGTTGTGTGACCTGTTCCTAAACAATGGTAAGCTTGCTAAGTTCACCCCCTATGCAGCCTCCCCCGGTGCACACAAACAAGCCCATGATGCCTCATTGGTAACTAACTACTGCTTGTTTAAACAGAATAATGGATGGGAGTTGATCCAAACATGGATTAAGTCTTCCCTCCTTTGGAAGAATGGTATCATTCGATGGGATTATGTAGAGGATTACTACACAACCTTTGAAGAATACGAAGTAATATCACAGGCAAAGCTTGATGAGCTGCTGTCTGATGAGTCTGTAGAGATTGTAGGTGACCTTGAGTTCGAGAATGAGGTAGATGCTACAGGTGATGCTGAACTTGTCTACGTAAATGTGCGTATTAAGCGTACAGTAGACCGATCTAAGGTACGATTAGAGAATATTCCCCCAGAGAACTTCCGTATTTCCCGTGATGCTACCTGTATTGATGATGCTGCCTTTGTTGGTATCCAAACAGACATGACACGCAGTGAGATCCGTAAGTACTGGCCTGATATTGCTGAGAACATCAGTGATGATGAGTGGGATGAGCTAGGTGGTATGGCTTGGTCAGGTAATACACGCTACAGTCAAGACGTTGCTGCCCGTAAAGAGGTAGTTGGTATGTCTTACTGGCAGGGTTCTAGTGACTCTATGCCTGTAGAGGCTAACCGTGAGCTGTCTGTAACTGAGTGTTGGATGAATGTTGACCGTGATGGTGATGGTATTGCTGAGCTTAAGCGATTCATTATGATTGGTGGAAGAGTGTTCCATGAGGAAGACTGTGATCTCATTCAAGTAGCCTCATTGTCTCCTATAGACATCCCTTACGAGTTCTATGGCCTATCTATAGCTGACCTTACCCGTTCGTCTACACTGGCTGCTACGGCTATTCTAAGGGGCTTCGTGGAGAACACGTACCTCACTAACTATAGTCCTAAGCTAGCTGATCCAAACGTGGTAGACTTCTCTGCATTGCAGAACATGAAGCCTAAGCAGATCATCCCGACTAACGGATCACCACAAGGTGCTGTTGCAGCCCTACCCCCTGAGACTATCTCGACTGGTACTGTGCCGCTACTGCAACACCTACAGATTATTAAAGAACAAGCGACAGGTATGTCTAAGGCTGCTCAAGGCCTTAACGATACACTGTATGTCTCTGGTAATAGTGAAGGTAAGATGGCTGCTGTGCAGTCTGCTTCCCAGAAACGTATCCAACACATCGCCCGTAGGTTCGCTGAGACAGGTCTCAAGCGTCTATGTGAAGGTGTGTACTCAACTATCCGTAAGCAAACCAAGCAGATGAATGTCTGTGTTGGTGGTATGACAGAGGTTGTGGATTGTGGAAACCTACCAGACCGTATGGAATGTGATGTCATCTTGGACATCGGTGAGAACAGTAATGCTAACCTGATCAATAAGCTAACAACAGTAGGACAACAAGTCTTACCTGCATTGAACTCAGCTGGAGCTGGCAGTATCATTAAGCCAGAGTCACCTGCGGTACTTGCAACTAAACTGTTAGAAGCTATGGGCCTATCCAGTAATGACTTCCTAGAAGATTACACTACTGATGAGTTTAAAGAGAATGCTGCTAAGGCAGTTCAATCACAAACTGAGAATGCCCAGAAGACACAGGAACTTCAGAACAGAAAAGCTAAGGCTGATGTTGATCTGTCGGAAGCTAATGTTCGTTACACTGATGCACAGAGTGCTAACACTGTACAAGACAATTCTAAGCAGATGGCAGTAGCCATTGATAAGCACTTCCAAGAGTGGGCTGATCTAACGATCAAAGCACAAAAGGAAGGGGCTGTTATCCCTGAGCACCCAACGTATGACCAGATACTAGAGATGGTAGCTGGTGTTATGGGTGGTGGGGTTGAACAACCAATGGAACAGCCTATGCCACAAGAACAAGCTCCACAAGGCCAGATGTCTGAACAAGAGATGATGGCAATGATGCAAGAACAATTACCAATCTAATAAGAGGAATAGGATGAATAAGTACAAGCAGACAGCCGAGAAGCGGTTGAAGAATGTACATCCAGATGTCCTAGCAAAGGAAGCTCTAGTGAACGCCCAGTTCGCTTCAAGAGAACGTGAACAGTTTTTCACTGGAGCTTATGGGGAATTGATGGTAGATTACTACCTTCAGTTTCTCAATACGGAACCCCATGAGAATAAGACCAGAGAGTTTATCTACTCTTGTGTCTTATCCTTGGGGGACGTTAAGTCCAAGCTAGCACAGTACGAGATGTACGGAAAGAACATACCACACTTAGAAAGAGAGGTCGAGGACGATGGACAGTAGAGCAATTAATTATGAAACCCTGCTAGAGAATGTAGTGGGGATGATTGGATTATTAGAATATGATTCAATGCGTAGTGCAGGTAAATGTAAGTTAAACTCAAACAACTTGGTGAGCCTATACGCTCTCAAGGATCGTTATGAAGCTAACCTAGTACCAGCAACTAAACCAACTACGCAAAAGGTAGCAGCTAAGAAAGCTGTTGCTAAATAGAAGAGGAATAAACTATGACAGATAACACTACTCTACCCGCTATGGATGACAATGTGCAGATGTCCGATAATGGTCAGACCGAACAGAGCCTCCTAGATGCCGTGCTAAGTAACTCAGATTTCATTGAGAACGAAGCTCCGCTACCTAATGAGGAAGTTCCAGAGGTTGACCCGGTGGAATCAGACGAAGTAGAAGACCCTGAAGAATCTGATGAAACCGTTACTGAAGAGGGAGATGAAGAGGAAGTAGATGAGACAGAGGATGAGGATGCCGAGGCTACCCAAGAGACCGATGTGTTTACTGCTGACGATTTAGATCTGGACGCTAAAGTCCGTGTTAAGATTGATGGTGAAGAACTGGATGTATCCTTTGCGGATCTCCTGAAAGGCTATCAAACTGACAACTCACTTAGTAAAAAGGGTCGTGAACTAGGCGAAGCTAAGAAAGCACTTGAAGACGAACGGGCACAAGCCCTCGCTGAAGTGCAAGAACTTGGTAACGCTTCTGCTGCAATTCTAGTAGGAACTGAACAAAACCTTGCTAAGGAATACCATGACATCGAGTCTAAGATTGATAAGGCTCGTACTGATGGTGATACTTACGAGGTGGGCGAACTGAAGGATCAACGTGAACAAGTCCAGAAAAGATACTGGAATGCTCGCAAGCAACGTGAAGGCTTACAAGAACAACTCAAAGTGCAACAACAATCTGTTCAGGAACAGCTCTGGGAAGAACAACTTACTTTCTTTAATGATAACATTGAAGCACAGTTGCCCGGATTTAATGCTGACCTAGCTGCTGATATACGTAACTTTGCCGTAGGTGAAGGCGTATCTGAAGAGCTTGTAGATTCTATTGTTGATCCTAACATTGTTCGGCTATTGAATGATTACCGTGTGTTAAAGCAAGGTGTCACTAAAGGCCAAGCCAAACGTAAGGCTGCTCCTTCAAAGAAAGCAGTACCTACCAAAAAGGCGAAGTCACCCAATCGTCAGAAGCAGGACGCATCCAAGATGACGAAGGCAAGAGCCTTCCGTGAAGATGCTTCCTCTGATGACCAGATGGCTTTTCTGCGGGATTATGCAGCAAACTCTCTGAAACTCTAATTAATTATAAGGAATACTATTATGGCTACAATTGGCGGTCGAGCTACCACAGGCCCAGCTGGAGGCGTTGCCTCTGGAACTTCTAACAGCAATGTTTCACAACGTGAAGATCTTGCTAACTTTATCTCCCTTATCACTCGTGATGAGACTCCATTCCTATCGTCTATCGGTAAGAGCAAAGCTACTGCAATCTTCCATGAGTGGCAGACTGATGAGCTAGCTGCACCCGGCAACTCTAAGCTTGTTGACGGTGCTGACTACGTACAGCCCGGTGCTGGCGGTTCTGAAGGTGGAGCAGCTTACAACCCTGTAGGCCCATTCCGCACTCGTCTGGGTAACTACACTCAGATCAACGGTAAGACCATCGCTGTCTCTGGCACTCGTCGTGCTGTTGACCAAGCTGGTGTTGCTGATGAGTACGCTTACCAGTTGAAGAAGCGTGGTACTGAGCTTCGTCGTGACATCGAGCACGATCTGGTAAATGGCTATCAGGTTGCTAACGGCACTGGCACTCGTACTATGGGTGGCTATCAGTCATACGTAAACGATGCTGCTACTTGTACTTTTGCTTCTGGTACTGCGATTGGTGCTAACGCTGCGAAGGGAACTCACGCTCCTACTCTAGTTGCTGATGCTTCACGAGCTGCTTTAAGCTTGACTGACATTGACGGCACCATGCAGAAGATCTACGAGCAAGGCGGTAAGGCAACTAAGATCATGTTGTCTCCTAAGCTTCGTCGTGACTTCTCTGACCTGATGGTTGGTGACACTGGCGTTCAGCGTAACATTGATGCAGATGGCAAGTTACGTCAGTCTGTTGATATCTACATGTCTGACTTTGGTGATCTGATGGTAGTTCCAAACTACATCATGGGTCTCCAGACTGGCACTGCTGGTACTGCGAATGACTTCTCTGACTCATGTGCACTTGTATATGATCCTCAGTGGTTTGCACTTGCATCACTTCGTCCTTTGGCTGAAGTAGATGTAGGCCAGAAGGGTGACTCTACTGTCGGTATGTTGGTAGAAGAGAACACGTTTGAAGTTAAGAACCCATTGGGTTGTGGTGCTATCTACGGTCTTAAGTAAGACTTTAGAGTAACATCTATGGGGGAGGTGGCTTTAGGGCTGCTTCCCCTTTTTTTATTATTGCTTTAGGAGATAAGTAATTATGATGGTAATTAAAGGTACAATCGGAACAACAGCTAATGGATTCACAGCTGGAACACAATACAACCTCCCTGCTGAAGACTGTGTGTGGGTAACCGCAGATGCAACAGGTGGTGGTTATGAACTGACATCAGGACGCTTTATTAAGGGTAGCATTGACTTCGCTATCGTTGGGCCTGTACTGGGTGTCATTGGTAAGACTGGTCGCTTTGTAGCGATAACGAATTAAGATATAAGAGGTGGGACTAATGGATTCTAATTATTATGGTATCAACACCGCAGGTGGAATGACAGGTGGTATTGATGTGGGCACAGGTGACTTTCAGATTCATCAAGATGCTGCACCTTTTATAGCACAAGCTAAAGCTGATCGAGAAGGTACTCGTATAGGTCGTAAGGATATTGGGTACAAGAAAGCATGTACCATCCCTGATCTAGTGGCTTTAGATATTTTAACTAAATACAATATTGACGTACACGATGCAAACTTCATGCACGACCCTACCGCAGTTCGTAAGGTCATTGCGATAATGAAGTCAGAGTACCCAGCGTTAATGTCATACTAGGAGGTAATCATGGCAATTGATAAGAGTAAGATGCAACCTAACAAACCAAAAAGAACTCCGGGTCATCCTACCAAAAGCCACGTTGTCCTCGCGTCTAGTGGAGGTGATCAAAAGCTAATACGGTTTGGAGAGCAAGGTGCCTCAACCGCAGGTAAGCCTAAAGCAGGTGAGTCTGATAAGATGAAAGCTAAGCGTAAGAGCTTTAAAGCTCGTCACCAAAAGAACATAAGCAAAGGCCCAATGAGCGCAGCATACTGGGCTAATAAAGTTAAATGGTAACAGGAGAAGCCCAATGGCTACATATACAGATTTAGTAAAGATGGTACGAGATTGGGCTAACCGTGAAGACACGGTGCTTCCTGATTCTATTATACAATCAAGTTTAAGATATGCCGCAGATGAGTCATATCGCTACCTAGAGATCCCACCTTTGGAGTTCTCCCGGTACTATGTTATCCGAAAGGATACAGCCCTAACCTACTGCGTGAAAGCCTCTGAAGGTGTTTACACGGTAGCTGTTAGTAATAATATTAAAGATGCTAAGTTCGATAGCAATGACACCAACCCTGATGTAGCAAACGCTAGCTTTGCAGTTCCCCATGATACAATCTCTTTTATTGTATTGAGATCTATGGGATCTATAAATAGACCAGAGATAGGGTCTACTGTTGGCGGTGTGACGGTTACTGATATTAACCAGAACAACTACGCAATCATACTAGCATCTGATACGCCTAGTGTGGTCAACCACAGTGCTTATCAAGACACAGTATATAATGAAACTGTAGACACTAAGACCTTCTATGACTACAACGACAGTACTCATAACAGTGGATACTTTACTCGTAAGGGGTCAAACATTATAGTTGCTGGTCAACTAGTTAAAGAGGGCGATACAATTGAGTTGTTCTACTACCGTAGACTCGCTGCTTTAGATGCACGTAAGACTATACCCGCTACGGTTACACTTGCTGAAGCTCAGGCTGATAGTGCAACCTATGAAGTGAAGACTGCGGTTGAGTATGAAGCACTTACAGTGTTGGAGAAAAGAACTTATCAAGAGATTGAAGGTGAGTATGTTAGGTATGTCGCAGAGGTTGGAAATTGGTTGAAAGATCAAAATGAGCGTGTGCTACTGTTCGGTGCTTTGCATCGTTGCTTTGACTACTTACAAGAAGATCAACAATCAGAGAAATATAAAGCTCGCTTTGCAGAAGCTGTTCAAGAGTTGAACAACGAAGAGAAGAAACGTAAACTCTCCGCTGGTCAAGCTCATGTTAGTTTTGATGCAAGGGGATTAATCTAAGGAGGCAGTATGTCAGATATAACAGATGATAGCGCCCTTGGTGGATCTTTTGGAGGTGCCGGGGATGATCAAGTTCAAGTCATACCCACAAACCCTGTAGGGCCAGATCCTACAACTAACTTAATAACTACAGATGATTCATCCTTGGGTGGATCTTTTGGAGAGAATGGATCACCTGAAGCCATCACCGCTAACAATGCAGCTGTTGCTGCTTCTAATGCAGCTCAAGCATCTCAAGTAGCTGCGTATAACTCAGAGATTGCTGCGGCCACTAGTGCAACCAATGCGGCTACTAGTGAAACTAATTCAGCTGCCAGTGCTGTTGCATCCGCTACAAGTGCAACTGAGTCTGCTGCAAGCGCAGCTGGGTCTGCTACCAGTGCCTCTGAGTCTGAAGCATCAAGTGTCCTTTCGGGACAACACGAGTTTGATGCAGAGGCCCATGCTGTAGCTGCTGCTAATAGCGCACTAGAGGCGTTAACCAGTGAGACTGCGGCAGCTGTAAGTGCTTCAAGTGCTAACTCATCTGATATAAGTGCTACTACTGCATCTGTTGCTGCTCAGCAGTATTCTCTATCTGCTGTTAATAGTGCTACTGCATCGGCTGCTAGTGCTGTCGAATCAGCTGCAAGTGCTGGAGAGTCAGCCAGTAGTGCTGGTGAGTCTGAGGTAAGTGCGACTGCAAGTGCTGCAAGTGCAACAAGTGCAGCTGCTAGCTCAGGGGCTTCTACAGTAAGTGCTGCTCAAGCTCTTGCTAGTAAACAAGCTGCTTCTACTAGCGAAACTAATACAGCTCTTTCAGCAACACAAGCGGCTGTAAGTGCAACAAACTCTGCTAACAGTGCAAGCTCTTCAAGCACAAGTGCTACTGCTTCAGAAACATCCCGTGTCCAAGCTGCAACATCTGCTGCTTCTGCTTTAACTAGCGAAGTTGATGCTGCTATCTATGCCGCAGATGCTTTAGATAGTCAGATAGCTGCTGCTGCTAGTGAACAATCTGTTAGTGACGACGCTGATGCAGCTGCTTTAAGTGCTACTAATGCACTTGAATCTGAACAGTTAGCCATGGAGTGGGCCACCTCATTAACTTTGGTAGACAGCACTGCTTTTTACGGATCAAGGAAGTATGCTCAGGATGCAGCTGCGTCCTCTACAAGTGCAACATCAAGTGCAGCTACTGCTACTTCTGAAGCTACAGCTGCGGCTGCTAGTGAGTTGTCAGCAACTACATCTGCCTCTGAAGCAAGCCTTAGTGAGATAGCTGCTGCTGCTAGTGAAACTGCATCTGCTACAAGTGCAAGTCAAGCATCTGCATCTTCTACAGCTGCATCAACAAGTGCCACCGCTGCTGCTTCAAGTGCAACTGCTGCTGCTGCGAGTGAAGCTGGTGTTGCTGCGGATGCAGCCACTGCCACCACCGCTGCTGCCACTGCTGTTCTGAGTGCAACCAATGCTGGTATCAGTGAGACTAATGCTGTAAACAGTGAAGCTAATGCTGCATCAAGCTCTGTAAGTGCATCCTCTAGTGCATCAAGCTCTCAGTTAAGTGCAGACGCTGCTGGTGTAAGTGAAACTAATGCTGCATCAAGTGCTGTTGGAGCTAGTCAGTCTGAGCTATCTGCATCGGACAGTGCCACAGTAGCAGATGCTGCTGAGGTAAGTGCCTTGGCTTCTAAGAACGCTGCGGCTGCTAGCGCAACCTCTGCAACTAGTAGTGCAAACGCTGCTGCTGCAAGTGCCACTGCTGCTGATCAAAGTGACACTAACGCTGAAGGCCATGCCGATGATGCACTGATATCTGCAAACACTGCAAGCACTGCTGCAACTAATGCGTCTGCAAGTGCTATAAGCGCCTCTAACAGTGCTACCTCAGCTGCATCAAGTGAAACTGCATCAGCTTCTAGTGCGTCTTCTGCTTCAACGTCAGCATCGGCAGCTCAAGCTGCTCTTGTTGCCTTTGAGCAAGACTACCTTGGCAGCTATGCAACAGCACCCACTACGGATAACCAAGGTGGTGTTTTAGCTGAAGGTGCTTTATATTTCAATAGCACATCAGATAAACTATTTGTGTGGAATGGAACCTCTTGGGCATCTGTTGTCGATGAGGCTGCTGTTCAAACTATTGTAGATACTGAGATTGCAGCACTAGTTGACGGTGCCCCTGCTAACCTAGATACTCTTAATGAACTAGCAGCTGCTGTTGGGGATGATCCTATCTTTAGCACAACTGTTACTAATGCGTTGGCAACTAAGTACGGGGCTGGTGATGATCCAACCTTTGGTGCTTTATTGGCTGACTCTGTACAACTTTCAGGCGGCACAGGAGCTCAAGGCACACTTACTTGGAATGGAGCAGATCAAACACTTGACCTTGTATCTGATGGTGTTACTTACCAGATTGGACAAGAGATGACAGTTCGTGTTAGGAACAACACTGGTTCTATCATCTCCGATGGAACACCTGTTTACGTTACAGGTTCTCAAGGAACTCATATAACTGTAGCTGTTGCCTCAAATGTTAGTGATGCAACTTCCGAAACAACTCTTGGTATTGCTACCGAAACCATTTTAAACAATGGAGACGGTATGATAACAACAGGTGGTTTAGTTCGTGGTTTAAACACAAATGCCTTAACTGAAGGTGCTGTTGTTTACTTAGGAGCTTCAGGGACATTAACAACTACCAAACCTGTTTCCCCAGCACATGAGGTTGTTCTTGGATATGTTACAAGGAGTCATCAGAGTCAAGGTTCTGTTCTTGTAAATGTAATTGATCAAGCTGGACTAGATGACTTACATGATATTCTTATTGCTACACCATTAAACCAACAAGCACTTATCTATGAAACAACTACTGGCTTATGGAAGAATGTAACACTTGACTTAGACTTAGTTACAGATGGTGGTGGCATAACAACTAACGATATTGAAGTTGCTAACTTTACAGCTACAGGTAATGCTACGGTTGAAGGTGACTTGACTGTTTTAGGAACAACTACTACAGTCAGCTCTCAAAGTCTTTCTGTTGAAGATAACTTAATCTATCTTAACAACGCCTCAGACACTACTAATGTAGACTTGGGCTGGGTAGGTGGTTACAACGATGGAACGTATGCTCACGCTGGTTTATTCAGAGATGCTACTGATGGATACTTTAAAGTATTCAAAGGATACTTACCTGAACCCGATACAGCAGCAGACATTAACACAGCAGATCCAAGCTTCTCACTTGCTGATATTAAAGCTGAGAACTTTAGAGGTGCTTTAGTAGGTAATGCAAGCTCTGCAACAGTTGCCAATGCCCTTACTACAACTAGGAACATTTCCTTAGCAGGTGATGCTACCGGGTCTGTTTCCTTTGATGGTAGTGCGAATGTATCTATAAACGTAACAGTAGCTAACGACAGTCACACACACAACACTCAGTATTACCCAAGAGCAGAAGCAGATACCACATTTGCCACTGTGACCTTAGATAATGTAGCCACTCTACCAGCTGCTGTTGTGACTCAGTTGAAAGGAGATAAGGGTACTAAGGGCGATCAAGGTATCCAAGGCATACAAGGTATCCAAGGTATCACTGGAACCTCTGGCACTAAAGGTCAGAAGGGTGAGGTGGGAACCGCAGGTACTACGGGTGCTAAGGGTGATACAGGTGCTACTGGTGCTGTAGGCTCTACTGGTGCTAAAGGAGATACCGGTGCTCAAGGCCCAATTGGAAACACTGGAACTGCTGGTGCCACTGGAGCTAAGGGTGAGACTGGAGCTAAGGGTGATCAAGGTGTCAAAGGTATCCAAGGTGTCATTGGTAATACAGGAGCCACTGGCCTTACAGGAGCTAAGGGTAGTACAGGCTCTCAAGGTATCCAAGGTATCCAAGGCCCAATTGGAAACACTGGTGCTACAGGTTCTACAGGTACTAAGGGTCAAAAGGGTCAGACAGGTAACACTGGTTCTCAAGGTATTCAAGGTATCCAAGGTATTAAAGGTATCCAAGGGCCAATTGGTAACACAGGCCTTACAGGTAGTACAGGAGCTGCTGGAGCTAAAGGCCAAAAGGGTGAAGCAGGTGCTACTGGTTCTACTGGTTCTACTGGTTCACAAGGTATTCAAGGTATCACAGGTCTTACAGGAACTAAGGGTAATACCGGAGCTACAGGCTCTCAAGGTACTCAAGGTATCCAAGGTATCCAAGGTGGCACAGGTGCTAAAGGTCAGAAAGGAAATGTGGGTGCTACAGGTTCTCAAGGTATCCAAGGTATCCAAGGTGTCACAGGTGCTAAGGGTAATACAGGAGCCACTGGTTCTACAGGTTCTCAAGGTATTCAAGGTATCCAAGGCCCAACAGGTAACACAGGTAACACAGGTGCTACTGGTGCTAAAGGCCAGAAGGGTCAGACGGGTAATACTGGCTCTACAGGATCTACAGGTGCTAAAGGACAGAAGGGTGAAGTGGGTGCTACAGGCTCTCAAGGTATCCAAGGCCCAATTGGTAATACTGGAGGTCAAGGTCAAAAGGGTCAGAAAGGTGTCACAGGTGCTAAGGGTAACACAGGTTCTACTGGTGCTACAGGTTCTGTGGGCGCTAAGGGTCAGAAGGGTCAGACAGGTAACACTGGTTCTACAGGCTCTCAAGGTACTCAAGGTATCCAAGGTATCCAAGGTGGCACAGGTGCTAAAGGCCAGAAGGGTCAGACAGGTAACACTGGTTCTCAAGGTATTCAAGGTATCCAAGGCGGCACAGGTGCTAAAGGCCAGAAGGGTCAGACAGGTAACACTGGTTCTACAGGTGCTAAGGGTCAGAAGGGTCAGACAGGTAACACTGGTTCTACAGGCTCTCAAGGTATTCAAGGTATTCAAGGTGGCACAGGCATTAAGGGTCAAAAGGGTCAGACAGGTAACACTGGTTCTACAGGATCTACAGGTGCTAAAGGCCAGAAGGGTGTAGTAGGTAACACTGGTTCCACTGGTGCTACAGGTGCTCAAGGCCCAACAGGGGCTACAGGTGCCACAGGCCCAGCTGGATCTACCAGTTACAATGCAGGACTCCTTGACGGCATCGACAGCTCTGCTTTCTTAAGATCTAATACAACAGATTATATCAATGGCACTCTTTTAGTACGAGCAGACATCCGCAATGAAAATGCCTACAGAGATCATGGGGTCTACGGACACTACAGCTCTTCAAAGACTAATCATATTTGGTCGATGGGTTCTTCATACCGAAACAGTCCGTCTGGTGCTAACTTCGGCAACCTCTACGGACTAGCTTATAAGCACACCACCAACTCCACTGGCGGCACAATGGCTGGTGGACACATGATGGTGTGGTGTCAAAATGGAGCTGGCTACGCTGCTATGGGTAGTAACATTTGGACTTCAGGTAACGTAACTGCTTACTCAGATGCGCGTGTTAAAACAAACCTAGAAGTCATACCAGATGCCCTAGATAAAGTTAATACTTTAAATGGATACACCTTTAACCGTACAGATGTTAAGTACGATGAAGATGGTGAGCCGCTAGTACCATTGCGTCAAACAGGTGTTATCGCTCAAGAACTTCTTAAAGTGTTACCAGAAGCTGTTACAGGCGGCCCTACAGAAAGCGACCCAGATGGACACTACTCTGTTGCTTACGGCAACTTAGCAGGACTTCTAATCGAAGCAATCAAGGAACTTAAAACTGAGGTCAATGATCTTAAAACCCAATTGGAGATTAAATAATGGCTCTACCAACGTCAGGTGCCATATCGTTTGCTAACCTACAGTCTGAGTTTGGAGGCTCTAACCCTATAACTATGGGGGAGTATGCAGCCTTTCGTGTGTCTGGTAGTGGCAACACAATAAGCATGAACCAGTTCTATGGAGCTTCTTCGTCATTAGATACTCAAACTGTAACTGTTGGTGCATATCCTGGAAATCAGTATGTTGGGCCGCAGTGGGGTTTTAATAGTATTACAGGGTACGGTAGTGTTTCTGATGGAACTTGTAACTTTTATAGTGGTGCTGCTTATCACTATCTTTACTACTTTGACTTGAACGCATCTAACGGTTTCTTTACTTTTGGCGTTTCTGGAAATAGAGCAAACTCTGGATGGACTACTTGCACAGCTAACGGAACTGTTTATCAAAGGACAGCAGCAACATACACCTATAACTCCAGCAACAATAATACTTATTGGCAGTGGAACGATGGAGGTGCAGGGCCGAACCCTATGGGAACAACTGTTGGCGCAACTAAAACGGTGGTGTTCGCATGATTAGACAATTTAACACTAGAGAAGACGGTGCAGACAATTATGCAACCTATCTAAACGATCAAGTTTATATTGAAGTTCCTTTGGGCGCTGATGAAGCAACATCTAATAAGATAGACGAAGCTTTATTATTAGGAGCTATGGGTCAGATTAAAAGCGGTGTGATCAGGGACGATGTTTATGTTAACAAAGAGCTTGTAAGGCAAGACTTTAGTATTTCAACTACAGCAGGCTCTGCTATCTTACAAGAACTTAAACAAGCTTTTCCTGATTATGCTAACTACGAAAGTTCTGCTTATAACCTTGTAGGTAAATATAATGGATACAGAGAGCCTTATC
>Ga0209279_10001314_pt1:10000-13438 | contig 13438 bp, 6 predicted proteins | sample CoawatmetaG00DNA_3_FD_187508 | JGI IMG/M metagenome (GOLD analysis project Ga0209279, IMG submission 187508) | Marine microbial communities from the West Antarctic Peninsula - Coastal water metaG006-DNA (SPAdes) (version 2) | ecosystem: Environmental > Aquatic > Marine > Coastal ... | reverse complement strand
GGTGCTTACAGCTGGCGGAACGTCTGTGCGTAGGGAGTATGGTAGAGTGAACGAGGATGCATTGTTGTCGCCGAGTGGCAGCGGACGAGTGGCGAGTGTTCGGAAGGCAAAGGCCTCAGTGCTCGAGTCAGTTGGCCGCGTATTGTCTCTTGGATCGCCGACGCAAGGCGCTACGTTTGAGCCGACCACCCCTGTTCTCCAGACAAGGCGACTCTCGAAGGCTGGTGAAGGCCAAGCTGACGTTGACTTGCCCACCATCGTCACGGACGCATACCCGTCAAAACGGTATGTCGTCCATCTTCGAGACCAAGTCTTTTGCCCAAGGTGCGGCACACAGGGTATCACCCTGAACGGGACCAGCGGTTTTGTTGACGCCCCTGGTTCTGCGAAAGGAGACAAGAAAGTTAGGCGGCGCCTAGCACGATGCAGACGCTATGGCGCAAAGGTGAATCCCTGCAAGTTTGAGTGCGGTGGAGACAAGCTGAAGGAGTTTTTGGACACAGCTGGTGTTTCTAGTAAGGTGCTCGGTGCAAAGGGTCGAGTCCTTGCGGATCCAAATGTTGCTCCAATTTCTAAGCCCCTGGCCTCAGCTGTGGAGCGCGACCCGCAGTGCCAGGTGAAGATCGAGGCGGCAACCTTTATCTCGAGCGTCGCGAGAACGATCGACAACATGGGCCTCAAGGTCACAAACTCGATCGCGATCGCTGATCTGAAACGTGGGAAGGTGCTTCAGGACACCATCGAGAAATCTGTAGGGGAAGCTGTGAGCGGATCTAACGACCTGATCACGGCCAAGTTTAATGAGCTTGCCTCCAACCTCGCCCGTCGTTTTCAGAAGGTCGACAAGTCCGCCAAGGAAATGTCGTTGTCTTTTGAGAAGCAGTGCAAGCTGTCGGAGGATCTTCAGCGGACGATCGAGATTGCGGTGAAACAGATGCAGAGCTTCATTGCTGTTGCGGAGACCAGATATGGCAGATCTGCTTGTCCAGTCCCGGCGCTTCGACGTGTTGTTGAAGGTCTTTCTGGATCCTCGTGCCCAAACATCGGAAAGGATACTCCCGTTTTGCAGCCAGGTGTCGACGCGCAAGTTTCGTCTCCTGATCAGGCCGGTCGAGTGTCTCCTATGATGGTGTCCAGTCCTGCTATGCAGACTTGTGCGCAGTGGCCTTCGATCCCGAATTCTTCCATCTCGCGGAAGGAGCTAAGGGAGCAAAGGGAAAAGGCCGACTATGCTGCGATCGCCAAATCAAAGCGTCGAGTCATTGCCGATCCGAAATTTGCTCCAGCTTCTAAGCCCCTGTCATCAGCTGTGGAGTGTGAGCCGCGGAGCCTTGCGAAGATCAAGGCGGACACCTTCATCTCGAGCGTCGCGAGACCTATTGACAACATGCAGAGGCGTACTTCCAAGTACTGTACATCAACTGGAAAAGAGTTGGGTACAGAAACTTTTTTTTTCATTTTTTGTGAAACCATGTTCGAGTTCTGTTAGTGCGATCCGACGGAAAGTATAAATTGTGAAGGCGTTTTCTAGAGAAACGATTTTTTTTTCCTCCTTTTTTTTTTCAAATCAGTACCTTTCGAAAAGCAACGTCGTAGCGTACTCGCAAGTACTGTACATCAGCTGGATAAATGCTGGGTACAGAAACGATTTATTTTCCTCTTTTTTTTTTCAACTCAGTACCGTTCGAAAAGCAAGCTTTGCGAGATTTCCGTCGTAGCATACTTCCAAGAACTGTACATCAAATGGAAAAAAGTTGGGTACAGAAACTTTTTTTTTCTTTTCTTTGTGAAACCATGTTCGAGTTTTGTAAGTACGATCCGACGGAAAGTATAAATTGTGAAGGCGTTTTCTAGAGAAACGATTTTTTTTCCTTTATTTTTTTTCAAAGGAGTACTGTTCGAAAGGCAAGGTCGTAGCGTACTCGCAAGTACTGTACATCAGCTGGATAAATGCTGGGTTAAGAAACGATTTTTTTTCCTCTTTTTTTTTTTCAACTCAGTACCGTTCGAAAAGCAAGCTTTGCGAGATTTCCGTCGTAGCATACTTTCGAGTACTGTACATCAACTGGAAAAAAATTGGGTACAGAAACTTTTTTTTTTCACTTTTTGTGAAACCATGTCCGAGTTCTGTAAGTACGATCCGACGGAAAGGATAAATTGCGAAGGCGTTTTCTAGAGAAACGATTTTTGTTTCCTCCTTTTTTTTTCAAATCAGTACCGTTCGAAAAGTAACGTCGTAGCGTACTCGCAAGTACTGTACATCAGCTGGATAGATGCTGGGTACAGGAACAATTTATTTTCCTCTTTTTTTTTTCAACTCAGTACTGTTCGAAAAGCAAGCTTTGCGAGATTTTCGTCGTAGCATACTTTCAAGTAATGTACATCAACTGGAAAAGAGTTGGGTACAGAAACTTTTTTTTTCACTTTTTGTGAAACCATGTTCGAGTTCTGTTAGTACGATCCGACAGAAAGTATAAATTGTGAAGGCGTTTTCTAGAGAAACGATTTTTTTTCCTCTTTTTTTTTTCAAATCAGTACCGTTCGAAAAGCAGCGTCGTAGTGTACCCGCAAGTACTGTGCAGCACTTGGAAAAAGTTGGGTACAGAAACGATTTTTTTTCATTTTTTGTGAAACCATGTTCGAGTTCTGTAAGTACGATCCGACGGAAATTATAAATTGTGAAGGCATTTTCTAGAGAAACGATTTTTTTTTCCTCATTATTTTTTTCAAATCAGTACCTTTCGAAAAGCAACGTCTCAGCGTTCTCCCAAGTACTGTATATCAGCTGGATAAATGCTGGGTACAGAAACGATTTATTTTCATTTTTTTTTTCAACTCAGTACTGTTCGAAAAGCATGCTTTGCGGGACTTCCGTCGTAGCGTACTTCCAAGTACTGTACATCAACTGGAAAAAAGTTGGGTACAGAAACTTTTTTTTTCACTTTTTGTGAAACCATGTTCGATTTCTGTAAGTACGATCCGACGGAAATTATAAATTGTGAAGGCGTTTTCTAGAGAAACAATTTTTTTTTCCTCATTTTTTTTTCAAATCAGTACCGTTCGAAAAGCAACGTCGTAGCGCACTCCCAAGTACTGTACATTAGCTGGATAAATGCTGGGTACAGAAACATTTTTTTTTCCTCTCTTTTTTTTTCAACTCAGTATTGTTCGAAAAGCAAGCTTTGCGAGATTTCCGTCGTAGCGTACTTCCAAGTACTGTACAGCAACTGGATGAAAGTTGGGTACAGAAACGATTTTTTTTCTTTTTTTTTGTGATTCAATTTTCGAGTTCTGTAAGTACGATCCGACGAAAAAAAAAAAAAGTGAAGGCAGTGTCTTCAGGAACACTTGATAAGACAATGTTGCTTAAGTAAGAGGGAAATCAAAAAGAACAGCTCGGAAGAAAAACCGAGTTCAATTGATTTTTTGGCCTCACAC
>Ga0209279_10001311_pt1 | contig 13450 bp, 18 predicted proteins | sample CoawatmetaG00DNA_3_FD_187508 | JGI IMG/M metagenome (GOLD analysis project Ga0209279, IMG submission 187508) | Marine microbial communities from the West Antarctic Peninsula - Coastal water metaG006-DNA (SPAdes) (version 2) | ecosystem: Environmental > Aquatic > Marine > Coastal ... | reverse complement strand
CTGTTAAGCTTAATGTGGTTCCAATCGATGGCACCGCAAGCATCAGTGCCACAGGCACTATAGCCTCAGTAACAGCCGCTGGCAATATAGCTTTAACACTTACTGGAACAATACAATCTAGTTCAGGTTTTGTTCAAATGAATGAAAACATTTCAGCAAGCGGACCGGGAGCAAGTTCAGTTCAGGGAGCATACTCTTTCGACGGAGTTGCTGGATATATAGCGGGTACACAAAAATCAGGAACTGTAGGCACAACAAGCCCTGGCTTCGCAGCAAGTTTTACTTATGATAGTAGTCTATACTTTATAAGCAGCTCTAACGTTAATATAACGCCAACTTCTACTCCGGTATACGCTACTACTGTAGCTCCTGTAACTGCTAATGTTACTGTAGCTACAGCAAACAAACATGCATTCTCATCAACAATAGCGGCTACAGGTGGAGGTAATACTGCTCCAGGAACTGGTGGAAGTGCTTGTAATTATAGTGGAACGCAAGTTACGGTATACACAGACACTAGTGCTTCAAGCGGTCTTTCTGTAGGGCAAACTGTATATGCTAGTGCTACATCAAGCACTGGTATTTCTAGAAATACTAGCTCATGGTGGAAAACTGGAGCGCCAGGAGGAACTCAAATAGTTCGATTTGATTCAAGCGGTGCTGTAGCTGCAATTGGTTCATGTTAAATAAAAAGATAAAATAAAAATATATGTCTATAATCTATAGTTACCCTGAACAAGGAGTGTTAAATGCCAATGATACGCTTATTGGTACTTCCGCTGAGTTAGTTGGTGGTAAACAAAAAAACATAACAAGGAATTTCAGCATTCAACAGATAGCTGACTTCATTAACAATGGAACTGGTATTGTAGATCCCGTTGCAACTGATTTTCAAATAGCCGTATTTAATCAAGGTGGCACAAAGCTTACTGGTTCTATAATTTCTCAAGATTCTTCACCTAGTAATGGTGTAGCTGGAACTGGAATCACAATAGCAGGTAATTTAACTACCACAGGCAATATAACAACTAATGCTAATCTATCGGCTTTTGGAGTTGTTACTCTTGGTAGTCAAAATAATTTAATATCTTTAAATTCTATAACAAAACTAGGTGGACCTATTCAAGATTCTACTGGAACTTTAGGTGATGTAAATCAAATATTATTATCTACCGGTACTGGTAGCTTATTGTGGCAAAATTACGCTGCAGGTCTAACTTATCAAGGCGTATGGGACGCCGCTGCCAACACGCCTACATTGACCCCTGGAACAGGTACTAACGGGCATTTTTATATTGTAGATGTAGCTGGTAATACTATTTTAGATGGAAATACAGACTGGCAAGTTGGTGACTGGGCTTTATTTAGTGGAGTAACAGGTGCTGGTGGTTTCTGGGATAAAATAGATAATACACAATCATTAACTGGATCAGGTACTACTAACACTATGACAATGTGGACTTCTCCATCTGCTATAGGAGATTCTTTAATATCTCAAGCAGGTACAGTTGTTTCTGTAAATGCTAGTTTAAAAGTAAAAGATACGGTAGAAGCTACAACCGCTAACACCAACCTTAAACTTAAAGGAGCTGGAACTGGTGGTGTGGAAGTTATGGGTGACACAGCCTCAGCAACTGACGGTAGAATACAATTAAACTGCTATGTGAATTCACACGGTGTAACCATTCAAAGTCCACCTCACGACGATAACGCTACATATACTCTAATACTGCCAGCAAATATTGGTACTGTTAATCAAGTTCTTACCTCTGCAGGATCAGGAGCAGGAGCACAACTTACATGGTCAACGCCTGGAACTGTAACTAGTATAAATTATACTACTGATTTCACTGCTTTCACAGCTGGACCAGGTACTGCAATAACAACTGCTGGAGTTTTTACATTAAATAAAAATGGAGGAACTCAAGGTCAGTATATAGATGGCGCAGCAGGCGCTTGGACAAACCTACCGTCGAGTGATACTTATGATCTAGGTTCTGGAGCAAGCGGCGTTAGTAATAGTATAGAGCTTAAATTAACTTCTGGATCTGGAACAGATAATTCAGCAGTAACATTAACAGGTGGAACTGGAATAACAGTTGCTCAAACTGGTGACGTAATAACTTTAACGGGATCTGCTCAAGGGGTAACAAGTGTAACTGGTGATAGCGTTACTATCGCAGCAACTGCAGGAAATACACCAGTAATATCCGCTATAACAGCTCCAGGAGTTGCATTGGGTAATGCCAATTTAGCGACAGGAGGTCAAATACAATCAGCTATAGATTCAGCTCTAAGTGGAGCTTTAATATTTAGAGGTACGTTTAATGCTGCTACTGGTGCTATTGATGGTGGTTCTACTTTCTTATATCAAGTAAACGGAGCTGGTGCTTTTGATCCCTCATTAGCTAGAGTTGCTGTTGCGATAGGTGACTTTTATATAGCTAATGTAGCTGGTAATTTTTATGGAACAGGTGGAACAGCACTAGGTGTAGGTGATGAGGCAATAGCAACAGCAGCAGCAGCAGTCGATGCTTCTGTATTCGCCGGTTGGAGTGTTGTACCTGCACAATCTTCAGGAGGTACAGTTACTGGTACTGGTGCAGCTACTCAAATTGCTTTTTGGGATGCAGCTTCTAATATAAATGGGGATACGGCTTTTAATTGGGATAACAGTGGTAAGAGTCTAGGTATCGGAATTGCTAGTCCCAATGCTAAATTAGATATTGCTAGTACCGGCGGCCAATTCTTTAAAACAACTGCAAGCAGTACAACTAGTTCGAATCAGCATCTTCAATTTAATAACAATTTTAAAGGATGGGAAAACACTGCTTATGGTTCGGCGTTTCCAGTAAGTGAAGTTTCGTTTCTAGGTATTGGAGCTAATGGAGCTGCTCAAGTAGCGCGTAGTACTACTGGTGCAATTGGAACTGATAGTGCTTTTCCTTTATTGTTAGGAACTAATAGTGCTACTAGGCTCACTATAACATCTGTAGGCAAAGTTGGTATCGGAACTACTCTTCCTGCGGTTTCATTAGATGTATCAGCAACAGATGCTGTTCAAATGCCAAAAGGAACAACTGCTCAAAGAGCCGCTGGCGTCTTTACTTCAGCAAACGGTATGCTTAGATATAATACCGATGACAATGGGTTTGAAGGTTATATAGACAACGCATGGGGAGCTATAGGTGGAGCTGGTGGAGGTGCTAGCGAAATAATTACAGGTGGTGGATCTGGTGATGGTACAGCAACTTCTTTTCCTTTAGGTGGAACGCCTTCAGGTGGTACAATCGATTTTGTAGATGTTTTTATAGATGGTGTTTATCAAAATGAAAGTACTTACACTGTAAGTGGTACAAATGTAACTATTACTCCAGCTCCTCCAGCTGGAACAACAATACAAACAAAAACAACTACAGGTGTAAACAGCGGCGCTGCGGTTACAAGCGTAAACGGAATGACAGGTTCTGTTGTTCTTAGCGCTCCAACTCTTGTGACTAATAATATTAGCGCAGTAAATGGTGGTTTATATATATTCACTACAGCAACTGCTTATACGTTAACTTTACCTACTGCTCCTAGTCTAGGAGATTCTATTAAGATATCTAACGGTATAGGCGGTGCAGCAAATATAATAGCTTCAGGTTCAAAAAAGATAATGAATGCTGCTGGACCTATGACAATAAACACGCCAACTGCAGCTTTTGAAATGATATTTTCAGGAGACGCAAACGGATGGATAATAATTGGTAATATATAAAATAATAAATAAATAAAATATGAGTGATATAACAGAATTTTTCCCTGCCGCAAGTGGCGGCGGCGGTGGCGGTGGACTAGTTTCAGATCCAAGAGATTTAAGGGCAACTGTAAGTAGGGTTTCCGCGCTCCAATCAAAGAATGGTTCGACATCGAATATATTCGCAACTGAAGCAGGGTTTTATAACCTTTTTATTGGCAATGGAAGCAGTCCAAGTGGAGGTGCTAATGGCGGTTTAGTAAGCGGTTATAGTTTTGATTTTACTGGTGCAGCTGTAAACACTTATCACACAATAGCAGACGTTACTTCTCCTACTAATGGTGGTATAATGAGGTTTTGCTTATCACCTTCGATAAACAATACTTCAACTGCTGCTTGGTCTTTTAAGATAACAGTTGACGGTACCGCTTATGAGCTTCCAGGAACTATGAACAATGGTTCAAATTATCCGTCCGAACCTTTTATTTCATCTATAGGCGGTGTTAAAGTTGGTAACCCCGGAACCGCTGTTGCCCTTTCTTCCACTATGTTCCAAAATAATTATTACTCGTATTTATCAACAGCGACATCAACTAATACTTATGCTGCTATAAATTCTGGTATTTATTTTGCTCAACGAAGCCTTCCAACTGGTTTTGGAGCCAATCCGAGTTACATTGATACTGATCTTTCATCATTAGGTGGTTTAAGATATAAATCATCTTTAAAAGTTGAGTTGAAAATAAACGCGTTAGGTACTTTAGTGACTCCAGCAAACGATCGTGGAATTGCTGTTATTCAAAATTTTGATACAATTAACTAATTAAATAAAATAATATGATTGATACAGTAACAAACTTAACAGACTCAAGCAGAGATAGCAACCCAATTGATGGTGATTTTATGCTGTACACTAGTTCCAATGGTAGTACTAGAAAACAACATTACTATACACCTATTTATCCTAGCGGTTCTGAATTACAAGAATTAAAAATTTTAGAAGTTAGATCGTGGCGAGACAGTGCACTAGCTAGCACGGACTATATAGTGCCTTTAACTGATCACCCAAATCACGCGGCTACATTAGCATATAGAGCACTTCTAAGAGACTGGCCAAGCACATCTGACTTTCCTGACACAAAACCAACACTATAACAAATGGCATTAACTAAAGTTTCAACTGCAGTAGTAGATATGAGTGGTAACACCGGAGCTTTAGAAATAGCTAAAGGTACCACGACTGAAAGAGACGCAATATCATCACCTGCTATAGGTTTACTTAGATCTAACACAACTGACAATACTATGGAAGTTTACACTAACAACAGTGGAACTCCTGGCTGGCAAGCTTTAAAAGAAGGTGGAAATGTTTTACCTGATTTAGCTGTTGACTATTTACTAGTTGCCGGCGGTGGCGGTGGCGGCGCGGCTTGTGGTGGCGGAGGTGGTGCTGGTGGTTTACTAACTAATGTAGGTGGAACTTCTCTTACTCTTGCTAGGTCAGTGGCATATACAGTTGAAGTTGGAACCGGCGGCGCTGGAGGTATAAACAATGGTAATGTTGCAGCAGTGAATGGAGGTAATTCTAATTTTATAGGCCCAAGTTCTATTCCTAATATAGTTTCTAGCGGAGGCGGACACGGAGGTCATACCTACGCTAACACAGCAACACCAATACCTGCAGGTTCTGGTGGTTCTGGTGGTGGTGGTTCTACTTATGCCGGCTCCCCAGGAAGTGGACCTGGAGGAGGCGCAACTCCAGCGGGACAAGGAAATGTTGGCGGTAGTGCTGGCTCTCCTAATAACTCCAATAATACTCCCGGTGGTGGTGGTGGCGCAAATGGCGCTGGAACTAACGGAAGTCCATATACTGGTGGTGTTGGAGCGCCTGGAGGAGTTGGGTTAACAAATTCTATAACTGTTGCATTTGGTTCTGGTCCATACTATGCCGGTGGCGGTGGTGGCGGCGGGTTTTCAGGCGCTGGGGCAGCAGGAGGTTTAGGTGGTGGTGGAACAGGAGGTCCTAGTTCTGCACCTACTCAAGGAATTGACAATCTAGGTGGCGGCGGCGGTGGTGCTGCAGTTAATTTCGCAAGTTTTCGCGTTGGAGCAAGAGGTGGCTCAGGAGTTGTAATACTTAGATATCCTGCTTCTTATACATTAGCTCCAACAGGTTCTTTAATTAGATCAACCGCTGTTGTAAGTGGGTACAATGTAACTACATTTACAGAAGGCACAGGAACAATAACATTTAGTTTAACTCCATAATATGGCAATAACAAAAGTAACAACACCTGTAACTGGCTTTGAATCGCCAGTAGATATAGGTTTAAAAATACCCGTAGGAACTAACTCTAATTTACCTACAGGAGTAGAAGGTATGATTAGAAACGATACTGACGAAGATAGTGGTGGCGCTAATTCTACTACAGCTATAACATTCTACAATGGAACAGACTGGAAGTATTTTACTTCTACAGCATCACCCGTACTAATAAACGTAGACTACCTTGTAGTCGCTGGTGGCGGTGGTGGAGGCGGTTCTCAGCAGGTTGGTTATGGTGGTGGTGCTGGTGGTGGTGCTGGAGGATTAAGAACATCTTTTGGAAGCACTTCTGGTGGAGGAACATCAGCTGAAAGCTATATACAAGGAATTGTAAATACTAACTATACAGTTACGATAGGTACTGGAGGCACTGGAGCTCCACTGTCAACTAATAATAGGGGTACAAATGGAACTGATTCAGTATTCAGCGCGATAACCTCTAAGGGAGGTGGTGGCGGTGGAAATTATGGTCAAATTGCTGCTAATGGACAAGGTCTTACTGGAGGCTCTGGAGGTGGTTCATCTCGTGACTATAACGGTGGAGCCGCTTTAACCTCACTTGTGGTAATGGGTTTTGCTGGTGGTGATGCATCATATTCAGCCGTTGGTGGTGCTGGAGGTGGAGGAGCAGGTGCTGTTGGTTTGATTAGCTATTCTTCCAGTGGCGGTGTAAAAGTAGGTGGAGACGGTGGAGCTGGATTACAAAGTTCTATAACAGTTGCATCAGGAAATGGTACATATTATGCTGGAGGTGGTGCTGGCGGTACTTTTGGAGCTTCGTCTTTTACAGGTTCAGGGGGTTCTGGTGTAGGTGGAGACGGTGGAGCTGAATATATAAATGCAGGAACAGGGGATGTAAATACTGGAAGTGGCGGCGGCGGAGCAGGGAACTATTCAAGGCAAGGTGCTAACGGTGGTAGTGGAATAGTTGTATTGCGATACCCAGCAGAATACAATATGACAGTAGGCTCAGGATTAATTCTAGGCTCAACAAACACATACGGAGTTGACAAGGTTTCAATATTTATAGGAGGAACAGGTACAGTATCATTTAATTAAATAATATGGCACATTACGCATTTTTAGATTCAAACAACATAGTAACTAACGTTATAGTAGGTCACGATGAGAGTAATACCCAACATAACTGGGAAACTTATTACGGAAATATTATAGGTCAAACTTGTAAAAGAACATCTTACAATACTTCAGCAGGTATTCATTTGAACGAGGGTACACCATTTAGAAAAAACTATGCAGGTATTGGATACAAATATCACCCTTCACACGATGGTTTCTCACCACCAAAATTTTATGCATCTTGGACTTTAAACACAACTACTTTACTTTGGTACTGTCCTGTAGACTATCCTACAAACGTAGAAGATAGTGATGGAAATCCTATATTTTACAGTTGGAACGAAGCAAATCAAGAATGGGATATAACATCTTAATATTATGCAAGATTTGACTTAGCTTTACAACAGTGGGTACAGGAACAATAATATTTAACTAACATGGCAATAACAAAAATTACAACACCCGAGTTATTTAACTTACAGTCTAATAATACTGAAGGTACACGATTACCTGTTATGACAACTACACAGAGAAAAACTATGACTGGTATGTCTAACGGAGAATTAATATTTAACTCTACAACAGACTCTGTAGAATATTACGATCTAGATGCTACTGCTTGGTATAAGATAGATTATGCAGCTCCAGCGTTAGATACAGAATTAAGATCATTCTTAAATGCTAGCAATGCAGCTTCGTACGATGGATCACAAGGGACTGTATGGACGGATTTAACCACTAATTCAAACAACGGAACTTTAACAAACATGAGCGCTTCTAATTGGAATTCAAGTGGTTACTTTGATTTCAACGGAAGTAATGAATATGTAGTGATGGCGTATCAATCAAGTTTGACTAATGTTAGTTTTTCTAATAATTTTTCTTATTCTTTGTGGTTCAACGCAGATTCTTTTACTAATACCGCTCTACCAACTTTGTTTGGTGCTTTTGGAACACACTATACTTATACAGCATTAACAAACCAAAGTAAGTTAAGAACAACTGTTTACTCAACTTCAGCTGTACAAACAGACGAAATTAGCACAACTACACTGTCAACAGGCGTTTGGTATAATGCAACCATTACAAAATCTGATAGTAGTGGAGCAAATCCAGGGCTTACTATATATCTATATGGACCTAGCGGTTTGCTGGAAACTATGAATTCTTCTACTGCAACTCAACCAAACGCCACCAAAAACGCGTATACCTCTTGGGGTGCTTATAATAGTTCAACTTCTTTTCAATACTATTTTAATGGGCAAATGGCTCAAACAAGAATTTACAGTAAAGTTTTAACATCCGCAGAAGCGACAGCTATTTTTAATGAAGGTAAAGGCTTTTGATATAAAAACTGGAAATTTAACAAAAAACAAGTGATAATATAAAACATAGTTAATGGTTTACTAGCTATGATTAAACCAAAAGTGTAAACCAACCAATAAAACCAAAACCAATGACGTTTTTTTACCAGACTCAATCGTGGAATAGTCAACCACAAGTAACCGAAGAAACCATTAAGCTATGGAAAACCCTATCAGAGAAATCAAACTGGAGGATTGTTCAATTGCCAAATGGGTTTTATCAAACCGAATACCAGGATCTTAACGACGCCTGGATTGATGTAACAAGAAGAGAAACTGTAGAAGGAGCTGAAACAGCTATCAATAAATCAGTTGATCATTACTCTAAAAAAGTAGAGTTCATCAATGGACCTAAAGTTGTAAAGACTTTTAAATAGTAAAATTCAATCAAATTAAATTAAATTAAATATGTCAGACTTAATAGTCAAGAACCTTAATTTTGGGCAAGAAGCTCAAGATCAAGTATTTGAAGGTATAAGTAAACTCACAAAAGCTGTTAGCTCCACACTTGGGGCTAGCGGTAAGTGTGTTTTACTAGAAGATTCAACCGGAAGACCAATTATTACTAAAGATGGAGTTACAGTAGCTAACTCAATTGTTTTACTAGATCCTGTAGAGAATATGGGCGCAACTCTTTTAAAAGAAGCTGCAAGAAAAACAGTTATGGAAGCTGGTGACGGAACTACAACGGCAACAGTACTAGCACATGCTATATTAGCTGAAGCATCTAAGGTTAAAAAAGATATCAGTCCTAGAGATTTAAAAAACGGTATTAACTTAGCTGTTAATAAGGTTATTAAGTTTTTAGAAAAAAACAGTACTCCAGTTAAAGGAGACATGATTGACCAGATAGCAACTATCTCAACCAATAATGATCCTTACTTAGGTAAAGTAATCGGAGATGCTTTTAGAGCGGTAGGAGAGACAGGTGTGGTTATGATGGAGCCTGTAGCTACAGCAGATACAGAAGTAGAAATAGTTGATGGTGTTCAGTATGATAAAGGTACTACGAATCAACATTTCATGACTGACTTAGAGAAGAAAACATGTGAATTAGACAATCCTGCAGTTCTATTAGTGGAATCACCAGTAGAAAATGTTAGACAGATTCAATCTATATTAGAGTATGTTATAAAAAATAATAAACCTTTACTCATTGTTGCCGATATGGAACCAGCGGTTGCTGCTACGTTAGCAATGAATAAAACTAAAGGAAATATAAAGGTAAACGTTATCAATGCCCCTACTTTTGGTATTAACAAAAGAGAAATGCTAGATGACTTAGCTTGCTTAACAGGAGCTACGGTTATTAATGAGGATTTAGGCGATGATATGGATTTAATTCAACCTGAGTTTTTAGGATCATGTGTTAAATCTATTACTTCTGAAAAAGATACTATCATTCAAATTGAAAGTCAGTCAGAAGAAGTTTTAGGATTAATTGATTTCATTAAAGATGAATTAAGTAAGAATCCACCTCCTTTCAAGGTTCAAATGCTAGAGAAACGATTAGCTAGACTATCAGCTAAGATTGCAGTTGTTAAAGTGGGTGCAAACTCTGATATTGAATTAAAAGAAAAAACAGATAGAGTAGAAGATGCAATATGTGCTACTAAGGCTGCAATAAAGGAAGGTATAGTTCCCGGCGGTGGAATTGCTCTGCTAAATGCAGCAAATTCTATAGATACTAGTTCATTAAGTGAGCAAGCTCTACTAGAAGCAGTTAAGGCGCCGTTTAAGACAATACTTGTTAATGCTGGCATATTAGACTATGATATACCAGAAAGTACAGGAGAAGGTCTAGATGTGGTTACAGGAAATATGGTTAATATGATTAAGTCAGGAATTATTGATCCTTTATTAGTTACGAAAAGTGCTCTTCGTAATGCAGCTTCCGTAGCTACTACAATATTATCAACTGATTGTGTAATCAATAATTTACGTATCGATGAAAGCAATAGGTAATAATATTATAATCACACCGGACAAAGTAATCGCTGAAAAGTCAAAAGGCGGTTTACTTATAATAGAAAAAGATAGAGAAGACATCAGGTATAGAAAAGCTACAATTCACTCAGTTAGTGATGAGATAAAAGTTTTAAAACAAGGTGATAAGATCTATTATGACAAACACGCTGGTCACGGCGTAGAGTTTGATAAAGAAAAATACACAGTAATTAAGCTACAGGATGTCGTTGTGGTGTTATGAGAAAATTAACATCTAGTGATATTAAGGAATTAAACTTAATTAAGCATTATAGAATTATACGTAAATGGGCCTGCAAAACCAATCAGCTTAATGATGCTGAGTTAGAGTTGTTAATATACTTTGACTGCATGGGTTTATTTACTAAACAAGATTTTAAAATCGGTACATACTCCTACAGCTGGGATAATAGACGCTGGAACAAATTAGTTAAAGAAGGATGGGTTGTAGTTTTTAGAAATAGAAATAGAACCACTCAAAAATATAACATATATAAAGTTTCATTCAAGTGTAGACAGCTAATAGCAAGAATGTATCGTATAATGCTTGGTGAAGAAGATATACCAACTAGCACTAGACGTAATAAGATAATGAAAGGATTATGCTACACAGATAAAGTTTTAATCACTTCAATTCATAATGTAAATAACGATAAAAATAGATAATATGCAGCAAGCTATAAACCCGGGCGCAGTCCCACAAGATCAAGCACAAAATGATTTAGGTGCTGTTCCTATTGTTAATACTGATCCTACGCAGCCACAAGGTAATAGAAATTTAGCTTTTAACCCTCAGCCTGTACCTCCAAATTCTTTGACTAATCAAGAAAAGATTAAAGGTATGTTTGGGCCAGTAGGTAATCAACAAATGGTATAAATTATGAAATCAGGAAAAGGTTGTGCAGACACAGACAAAGGATGTGTAAGAGGTTCTAACGGAAGTTTTTACATATTAAACAATAAAAAAGGTGGAATCTGGAGAAAAGGTTTTGCCAGTAGAAAAGCTGCTTTGAATAACATAAAAGCGTTACACGCTAGCAAATAAAATCATGGCAACTAAGAAATTTAAACCTCATAAAATGTATAGCAAGACTGGTATAGTAAAAGATGCTAATACTATGAAACAACATTTATCATTAAAAGGTAAAGGATACAATCACGACTCTAGAAGAGCAAATAAAAAATAATATTATGCATAACGACGAAGCATTTCAAAAAGCAAGTAAAGGCAAGAAAGTAGGAGTAGTAGGTGAATCTCATATATGGGATGGACCTCTTAATCAAGAAGGTAGACTACATGGTTCTGGATCTAGTTCAGGTATTATGGGTATGCAAGTGTCTAAATTTCCTGAATCAGCAGTTAGCATGAACAAAAGACTGCCAATTACTCAGATAGCTAAAGGTAATTACTAACGTTTTTAAAATGAAAATGGCAGATTTGAAAATATTGATATTAAACACAACTACGTTAGCTATAAGTATGACTCACGTAGAAGTTGGATTAAAGGTTTTTTTATTACTTATAAGTATTGGTTATACAATAACTAAGTGGGTAAAACTTAAAGAAAAGAAGTAATATATACTATATGGCATTCATACAAGGTAATTCACCGTTTTTAAAAGTTAGAAAAACAACCGTCGGTAAAGACAGAAATTTTAGAAGTGCTGACGAAGGAGCCGGTATGACGTCAAAAGGGGTTAAGCGGTATAAAGCTGAAAACCCAGGAAGTAAACTAAAAACAGCTGTAACCGGAGATGTAAAGCCTGGTAGTAAAGCAGCTAAACGCCGAAAATCATTTTGCGCTAGATCAAAAGGCTGGGATGGTGAAAGAGGTATAGCCGCTAGAAAAAGGTGGAAATGTTAAGAATAAATACAATAACAATTACATAAACAACTAACATGGAAAAAGGACATTACGGCCAATACACTGGCAACGCTAAGCATTCAAGAAAAGAAGAAATGATTCACGATCGTGAATTAATTTATGATGCTAAAAAACAACTACATAATGCCGATCAAGATTATAAAAAAGATGGTCCTCATATGGAAGGCAAGAAAAAAGGTGCTGTAGCTTACATGAGTGACGAACTAACTGATATGCCACTAGATAAAGATATGACTGGCGGTAGATCTGCCGCTATGATGTATGGTAAGAAAAAAACTAAAAAATAATAGACATGGCTTACAAGCAAAAAAGTAGCATAGGTAGTTTATGCAATTCAAAAGGCCCTATGAATATGGGCAATGTTTTAGCTAATCCAGGAGATACAGGGGTTCAAAAAAATTCTTCTCCAGCTGAAAAAAGTTTAGTTGGTAATCAAAAAAACTTGCCAGCTGATTTAGTTAAAGCTATATCCGCCGCTCCTGGAAAAATGACAGGTTCGCCAGCTAAAGCTCATGTTGCTGGTCATGGGGAGAAAAAAAACACATTTTACGATAAACAAGTAAAATTGATGGATGATCCAACTAAAACTAACACTCAAACCAAAAACGCAGCCGGCGACATAGTTAATCAATTAACTGGATTAAAAGACGTTAAGGCTACTAACGCAGCGAGTATGGGCTATACGGGATCTGCTAATACTTCGAATTATAACGCTATGTTTCAGGACGGTGATGGTGGAGAACCAACAGTTAAAGTACCCACAGCTAAACAAACACCTAAATCTTCAACTATTAAAACTAAAAAAGTAGTTAAAGAACAACCATCTAAATCTACTACAAAAGACAATACACCACCTGCAGTAACTGGAAGCGATGCGGTTAAACTTGCTAAAATAAAAGCAAATAAAAAAAATAACCAAGCACCACCTGAAGCTCTTACAGGAAGTGATGCGGTTAAACTTGCTAAGATAAAAGAAAAAAAGAAAGGAAAAGTAATGTCTAGAAGCGAAATTAGAGAAGCTAAACAAAAAGATAAAGCTTCTGGGATGAGTAGAAAAGAAGTGAGAGCT
>Ga0209279_10001310_pt1 | contig 13452 bp, 14 predicted proteins | sample CoawatmetaG00DNA_3_FD_187508 | JGI IMG/M metagenome (GOLD analysis project Ga0209279, IMG submission 187508) | Marine microbial communities from the West Antarctic Peninsula - Coastal water metaG006-DNA (SPAdes) (version 2) | ecosystem: Environmental > Aquatic > Marine > Coastal ... | reverse complement strand
AACAGATTTTGGTTTTAAAATTATAAATGAAAATAGACATTTAGATATAATTAACTTATGTAATATCAATTACCTATTAAAAGATTTAGGACCAATTGAAAAAAAAATTCACGTTTCTTGGAAGACAAAAGATATTTTAGACTTGGATTTTACTATAATTAAACATGGAATTAAGCAATTAAAAGACTTAAATCCAGAATACACATTTGAAATTAGTGACAATGATGATGTTGACAAATTTATAAAGAAACATATATCTAATAATGATTATCATTTAATAAAAGATAAAAACATTGTAGAAAAAGTAGACCTTTGGCGTTTATTAAAAATTTATCATGAAGGTGGTTTTTATATGGATATTGATCGTTTATGTAATATTCCTTTTAAGGATATTATTAATTCAGAACATAAATGTATATTGCCAATGCATTATGATATTGATTTTTCACAAGATATTATGATGAGTTCATCTAAAAATATTATTTTTAAAGAAGTGATTGATCTAAATTTAAAAAGAAGACGGGAGGGATGTATAGATATATTGACATTGGGTCCTATAACTTATTTTCATGCTATTACAAAGATTTTATTGGGGAATCAAATTCCAAGATATCCATCAAAAGATAATCTAATTAAATTAAGATCTATTATTTCTAATTGTAAATATTTATCTACTTTTAGAGAAGATCCACCATATAATACATTAGTATATAGAGGATCACACATAGGTTTTGATAAAACAGAGTTTTATGAATATTGTGATGTAGATCATTGGACTAAAAACAATCCAAATAATTCTGATAATAAACCATATGGTAAATAATTAATCAATATATTCTTTTAATTTTCGTATTCTTGTAGACTTTTTAGGTTCATATTAAACTTACTTAAACTTACTTAAAGAATAAATATATATTATATTGGAAGCAAAGTCTTCTATGCTGTGATGCCCGAGTGGTCTAAGGGGTGTGACTTAAGATCACATGACGAGAGTCTCGTGGGTTCGAACCCCACTCATAGCATAGAATACTTTAAATTTTTATAATTAACTTACTTTTATGCATAAGTGCCCGAGTGGTCTAAGGGGTACGACTCAAGTTCGTATGGCGAAAGCCTCGTGGGTTCAAACCCCACCTTATGCATAAAATTAAGTATTAAGTCCTCAGTGTAATTTACCGTTTATATTTTTTCGATTTACCATATTTATCTTCCATTTTATCTAATTTATCTGTGGAAAAAATTTTAAACATATTTTCATTTTCATAAGAGAGTCCTAATAGAGCATAAACACCATTTTTGAATTTAACTACCTTAATATATTCAACCGGAACAATTTCATTTTTACGTTTGGATACATTATAAAATTCTCTATTCTTCAATTTAGCCATTATATTATAATAATATTAATTTAATTGATTTTATCTTCTAATCTTTTTATTTTTTGAGTCTTTAATATTTAATATTTAAAATTAATGGTATATGCATCTCTTTAACACCCTCAGCCATTGTTGAATTTGCTGTCCATGTTTTTTTAGATTTGGTATATTTACAATTATTATTATTTAATAATTTATTTAAATTATAATTTATTTGACTTTTAAATGTGCCAAAGTTTGTAAAAATACGGTCTGGTTTATAAATTAAACCATTATTATCATTGCAGCAACTTGGTAATTTATTGTCAAATTCAACTAAATTTGAATTATTATTAGTAATATTTTTTAATATTTCACAGTTTTTTGTTTTAAAAGTTAAATTTGTGTCCGCCATAAACACAATTTTATTTATATTTCCGATTTTATTAATTTGTGTTTTTAATTCTTCTAATATACTATTTAATTTTAATTGACTGGGATGTGGAAAATAACATACGATAACTGTTATTATTTTATTTTGATTTTTAAACGTTTGTATAATATACGGTCTTCCGGCTGGTTTTAAAAAATTACCAAGAATTGGATTAGATGTCGGTATCCATCTTTTGTTATATGCTAAAATAATAACATCGGATTCATTTTCATTTGTTGAAAAATTTTTAATTAATTTATAATCTTTATTAAATTTATATAAATTATTATTATTTTTATATCTTGAATCTATATTAAAATCTTCAAATAATATTAATGATAAAAAATCCGTTTTTTTTATATTTTTATTTAAAAATTTTTCTATTGTGTTATCGCAACAATTTGAGGATTTTTCAAAACACTGATAATGTGGATTCCAGTGTATTAATTTTAATGTCCTTTTTTCTATAAAATTGAATAATAATAGTAGAAATATAGATGAAATTATAAGTAAATATAATATAATAATGTTCATTTATATTTACTTTATTTTTTATTTTTACTTTATTTTTTATTTTTACTTAATTTAATTACATCTTGTTCCACAACACCAAGTTTCAATTACACTCATAGAATATTTAATAATACCAGCCGGTATAGGTATTCCCCGATTAGTACAAGTTAAACTAAATTGATTACATTTACGTAAACAATTTACAATTTGTGTATTACAACTTAATTGTAATGATTTATTTTGTCCGCAACAATTATCGTGTTTTTTACAACAAGAATCTGAACACGAATATTTATTATTGTTAAATTCAGGTGGTGTAGATTCATCGCATAATCCTTCGTCTAACCATTTTCCATTACACCATCCTGCACCACAATAATTCCCACATACACGAAATGAATAATAATCTACCGAATTTGATACTTTTAAAAAACAAATTAATACTATAAACATATTCATTAAAATAATATTAATTTGTTTTTTAAGTAATAGTAATAGTAATTAATAAGATTTTAAATTATATTTTGCATATTCTTTGATTCTATATTTATTATCAATATTTAATTCAGATTTCCAATTATGTAATTTTATAATTTTAATATTTTTATTATTCTTTTTAATACACGCAATTCGAGGAGTATAATATGGAAATTTACATTTAAAACATCTCCAATATAAAATATTTGATTTTATCCAATTAGGAATTATTTGTTGTAAATATTCAATATTTATAAAATCATTTGTTATTTTATAAATTGTACCATATCTTTTTTTTTTATTAAATATTATTAATACTCTATCACCAATAATTTTATTATTTAATAATCTATTTTTTCTAAATATTTCTTGAATTATTAAAGTTGCTAAATGTTTATTAATTATATTTAATATATCTTGTGGTAAATTATATAAATAATTATTATCCATTGTTATTAATTACGAACTATTTTTAAATTATTTTTTTTCTTTTTTTTACATCTACTTTTTATTTGTGATTTAGTTAATTCTTGTACAGTTTTAGGAGTTTTACTATTTATTTTAACTGATGGTCTACAATAAGTTATTTTTTGATTAACTTTTGTTCTACCACATGGACTTTTTATAGGCCACTTACAGGCATCTACCCATTTTTCTTTATACCATCTATCTAATTTACTTTTATTAGTTCCATTTTCATATTTTCCACCAGAAGCCTTATATTCTTTTACAAGTCTCCCGGAATCATATGCACCCCATCGTCTATTTTTTCTTTTCACACTTGCATTAATTTTATTTTTTATTTTAGAATATAATGTTTTATTAATAACATTTTCTGGTATTTTACTTTTTCCAAATTTATTTTCGTACTTTATTTCTAATTTATCAAATAGTAATTTAATATAATATTTACTAATTATATAATTCGCTCTTTCTTCCGGATGCCCGAGTTCATATTCCTGAGCAACTATGATTCCATTCATTATATTCCTAATAAAATTTTGCCAACTCTCTTCTTTTAAATCGGACTTATTTAATGTAAAATATGCATCACGAATTAAATCTACGGTAGTTTCATCATTTATATTATATTCATAGTCATAATCTTCTAATTCAGAAATATTTAATTTTAACATACTTTTTCTGATTTTCAATTTTGGTATTTTATCTAATAAATGTTTTTGTATAATCATAGCCTGCAAGTGTTCATTTATTAAATTACGTATATCACTTGGAATATCAACAGTATTATATTCTCCTAATATATCGACACTATTCATTTTTTTTACACCAAATTTAGTTAATGAACTTCCTTTTATATCTTTTGGAAATTTTCCTGTTTTATTATATTTATTTAATCTTCGTTTATAATCAATTAAACTTGCTTTATAAGTTGGTTTATTCCAAAGAATATACATAGATAAATATCCAGCTCTGGTTGGATCATTTGTTTTAAGGTCTTTTTTATGTCTATTTATATATCTATTTCGTCTTTCGGAATCTTTATGAATTGTGTAATCTGACATACCCATTGCACCAAATTTACGCATAATAGACTTATCTCCTTTTTTAAATTCCGCTACATATTTTTTTGTTCCTTTTTTTAATTTTTTAATACTTATAAGTTTAATTTTGTTCATTATTAATAACAATTATTATTTAATTAATAATTACATATTCAAGAAGGAATTCTTCATTTATAATTATATCAATTAATTCATTTACAATCAAACTTATTTCTTCGGAATCTAATTCTAATTGCATATTTGCTTCACATTCTTGTAATTCTTTTAAGTCTTGTAAGTCTTTTAAGTCTCGTATTTCTTTTAAGTCTTGTAAGTCTTGTAATTCTTTTAAGTCTTTTAAGTCTTTTAAGTCTTTTAATTCTAAAATTTCAAGAATTACAGAATCGTGAATAATTAAATTTTCACATTCTTCTGAGTCTTCTGAGTCTTGAAAGTCTTGAAATTCTTGTGATTCTTGTAATTGTTTAGTATAATAATGTTTAGTATAATTAATTAAATTCAGTAAAAATACTGATATAATACAATAAATTGGTATAGATAAATTCATTTATTATTAAGTAATAATTTATTTCTGGATTCTTGAATTATATTTTTTGATTGTTGTAATTCATGTATATATTTATTCTGATTCTTAATATATTCTTTTTCTGTTTTATTTAGTTCTATTTTAGTATTTCTTAACTCAATTAATTCATTTAATTTTAATTCTAATTCTTGTGATTTTAATTCATTAACAGAGTCAGTGTCAGAGTGATAGTCAGAGTCGTCGCCAGAGTCGTCGCCAGAGTCAGAACAATGACTTATTGACTCTTGTTCATATTTTATATCAGTATAATATTCTCCGGTATAATCAGAAACATAATTTACACCAAATTCATATTTATTATTTAAGTAATCTCTCTGTTTTATTATTATTTTTGAATCATCAATTCTTTTTTCTTTTTCTGGTAATTTATAATAAATGGAAAATGGTTCATCTTCGCATTGTTTAGAATGAATTTCTTCAAATTTTTTATTAAAAGAGTCTAAGTTTTTTATATCATTATTGAATTTAATATTAAGATCATCGGAATAATTAATTTCGTGTTTTGGTGCATCAATTTCATCAATATTCAATTTTTGTTTAATATTTGAATATGCTTTTTGTATAATTTTAAATGAAACAATTTTATCTTCTTTGCTCAATTGATTAAAATGTGAATCTGGATGATAAATTTTAGAAAGTTCGTAATATGCATTTTTAGCTGTTCTAAAATCGTCATCAATTTTTATTCCAAGTATGTCATAATCAGATAAGTCCATTTAAATTATATTATTTATTTAATTTATTTAATTTCCGAACACATTTTCTAATGAATAAATAACATATAAAAAATTATCACTATTTTTTTTTTTATTATATATATTTAATATTTGTTCACCAGGGGAAAGAACCACATTGTCTTCTGTAAAAAAAAATAATGCCTGTTCCTTATTTATATCTAATTTTTTTTTTATTATATCAAAAAAATGACCAAATGTTAGATTATTTGGTATTATATATTTATGTTTTTTTAATTTTGGAGAATCATCATATTTGCAATCTATTATAATGGGTATAGATTTCGGATATTTTGAAAATATAGTATCTGATTGTTTTTTTCTCTGATTATAATCTATATTTTTAAAATTGTTCATTTATATAATGAAAAAAGTTTTTTTAATTTCAGTTATTATCCTAATAATTATTATATTAATTACTAAAATTTGTAAGAAAGAATCTTTTCCGAATAAATTTAAGACTGAATGCTGTAATAAAGAAGGAAAAATAGTTAATTGTAATAATAAAAATGCTATAAAACAGACATGTTCTAATCAGAATAGTCCATATATTTATTGTAATAAAACATTTACAACCCCATTAAGTCAAGGTGGGTTTGGTTGGGATATTCCAAAGAGTATAAAAAATGATGATTGGAAAAGTTTTTTCTATAAGAATAATGGATATAGTTCAATAAACGCTTTTTTAGTATCAAAAACTCCGGTATCTTATTTTAATAGACTTTTTAAAAATGAGTGTAAAATCAAATGTTATTTAGCACAGATATATTTAAGCGCTCTTCCAGAAAATATATTATTAAATGAGAAAACTTTACCCGTATTTCATTCATTTATTGTTTTTACGAAAGACTCAGAAACGAAAGACTCAGAAACATTAAATCCAAAAGATGTTATTTGTTCATTGGAATTATGGGCAAATGGAACAATCATTGGAAGTTTTATTCCAACAGTAGATTCAAATGGAGTTAATACTTTGGCTGATAAATTTGATATAGTTATTCAAGCTCCACAAGCTTTTGGTTGTTCTCCCGAAGATTATTGGAAGGGTGTTTTTGACCATCACTTTTATTTAGGTACAACTACACCTGATATATTAGAAAATTTATATATTTCATCATCAAAATATAAAAGTGATACTTATATAATGACAAGTTTAATTAAAGGTGCAGAGTGTTCTTCTATTAATAATTATAATAACATTAAAAGTAATAATAGTAAAAGTAATGTTGATTATATTCCTTCCGTAACATGCGATCGATATTGTATAGAAGTTATTAAATATTTATGTGAAAATGACCCACGTAATTTCAAATTAAGTGTGTTTGACAATTTGAAATTGAATGACTTGCAGATCATTTATAAAAATATTAAGATACTTGATCACTATGAAATAATAGACTCAAAAGAAATTATAAATGAATATACTAATAAATTAAACAACGTCTTTGATACTACTGATACTACTGATACTACTGATACTACTCAACATAATACATATACAATGAATTATAGAAAACTAATAAATGATTTATTTAGAAAGTATTTTAAATATTTTTTTCATATTATTTTTAACAATTCTAATATAATGTACACCTTAGTCAGTATAGATAATAATATTAGAATTGCAAAAGTTGAAATAGAAAAACCTTTTTTACAAATTATATATGGTCCTTGTCCCGGATTATTATTAAAATAAATTGTATTATTAAGATGTTACAATATAGTGAATATGAAGAATCGTCAACCCAAGTAAAAAAAATTTTTGCAGAGGTAGGACATGGTGGAAAGAGTGGTGTGTGTTATTATTATGACCAAAAAACAAAGGCTCAAATCTATGTAGATTGTAATAAACTTGCAATAGACAACTATCAGATAGATCCTACAAATGCGATATTTACACCATTTGGGTCAGATAAAGAATTTGTTTGTTTAAAGTCTTACAATAGCAAGACGCCGACGGAGACAAACTGTTGTAATTCTGACCACGATACACATTATCAATATATAACACATAATAATACTGGGTCGAACTTAGAATGTGAATCTGTCCCTATACCTATACCATATACGTGTACTGAGAATGGATGTGCACATGATCAAAATGGGAAATATAAAACCTTAAACGAATGTAATAAAAAATGTATTGAATATAAAAAGTGTGAAAATAAACATTTAACTACTGTATATTCAAATGATCCAAGTGCACCAGATAAATATTTTCTTTCTAATCAATCTGATAATCCATGTGATTTACATGGGAAATCCATAAGTATACTCAATCGTAATATCACTGGACATGATGTTAACATAAATATTTGTAATGCTGTTAACCGTCCGCGTGGGTGTAATAATGTAGACAGTGGATTAAACCCCAGCCATATGACGATTCCACCATTAAAAGATGGCGGATGGTGTCGTATTGGCTCAATCGACCCATATTCAGATGGATTGATTATAAATTCTTACGGAAACACATGGGGGACCCAAGAAAATATGTGTCATGGTTCAGGTACAATGATACCAAGGGCTGGTGGTCAGCCATCCGACCCGAATGATTGTTCCTTGCAATTTAAATTAACTGATAAAAATCCTAATGCTTGTACTTAATTTTTTTTTATCTCAACGCGGACGAATGCGAAATAACTCATCCGGGTCTGGATTTGGGATATTTTTTAATAAATCGGATAAACACATATTAAAAATCATGATATCAATTTCTGGTACTAACCTAAACCAAAAACTAAAAGCATCTTTCCAAGTTTGTATAAATAACTTTGAACATACATTAAATGGTGCAATAACATATAAATTATTCAACACAACTAAACTATGCACGGGCATATGCATTAGTTTAGTTGTGGTGTAAAATCGGTTTCCCATTCATGGGGGTGCTATTCTTATTTAGTTGTAGTTTTTTATATTGAAGTGTTTTTTAGGGTTAATAGATGTTATATTATTTGCAAACGAATGACAATTAATACAAGCCGAGGGATTTCTATGGAACGCAATAGTATTATTTTTTAATAGATTTTATTACTTATTATTACTCATTGGTTTAAAATTTTACATATTTTAATTTAGTTAATTTACTTAATACTATATTACGAGCTTTAACACCGACTATTTTATTTTTTTCTAAGTTTAGATTGGTTAATTTTGTTAAGTTACTTAATGCTTCAATATCAACTATTTTATTATCACCTAAGTCTAATATAGTTAATTTAGATAATTTACTTAATACTTTAATAGAGACTATCAGATTAAAGTATAAGTTTAATTCTTTCAATTTAGTTAATTTACTTAATATTTCAATAGAGACTATACGATTAGCACGTAAATTTAATTCAGTTAAATTAGTTAATTTACTTAATGGCTCAATAGACTCTATATAATTATAACTTAAGTCTAAATTTGTTAAATTAATTAAATTTTGTAAAGGTTGTATGTTCAAGGTCTGTTCCACTGATCTTAACTCATTTAATATTAAGTGAGTTAAATTAGTTAATTTACTTAATGTTCTTATATCTACAATAGAGTTTTGACTGAAGTTTAATTTTTTTAATTCTTTTAATTCACTTAACGGCTCAATAGAGTCTATATTATTAGTACTTAAGTTTAATTCAGTTAATTTAGTTAAGTTAATAAGTGGCTCAATAGATTCTATATTATTAGTACTTAAGTCTAAATTTTTTAAATTATTTAATTCACTTAATGACTCAATAGAGTCTATATTATTGTGATTTAAGTCTAATTTTTTTAAGTTAGTTAAATTAATAAGTGGTTCAAGCGAGACTATATCATTATAACTTAAGTCTAATTCAGTTAATTTATATAATTTACTTAATACGTCAATATTCCTGTATTCGTCTAAGTAATTAGCGGATAAGCTTAATTTAGTTAATTTTTTAAAATTCTTTAATAAGATTATATTATCTATACTGTTATCCGATAAATTTAATTCGGTTAATTCGAGTAAATTACTTAGTCCTGTAATATCATTTAGCGGCTGCTCGTACATATCAACATTATCACTTAAATTTAATTTAGTTAATTTTTTTAAATTTTGTAAATCGGGTATATATATAATATTGTTTCGACTTAAGTCTAATTCAGTTAATTTTGTTAAATTAATAAGTGGCTCAATGTCGACTACCTGATTATTACTTAAGTCTAATTCAGTTAATTTTGTTAATCTACTTAATAATGTAATATCTAAGTATTCACAATTACTTAAATTTAATTTTTTAATACTTGGACTTAATAGTTTTAATGGAAATCTTTTACGGTCTTTACAACCAATAGTTACTGTTTCTGGATTATAATAAAGTCTTCTAGATTGATGTAATTCTTTTATATTTAAATAATTGTCTAACTCGACTGAATTGAGTAAGTCATTTCCCATTATATTATCGAACATTCCAGTCATATTGATTTGTTTTTGTTCTTTTGCTGCTGATTTTAGTGCATTAGTCCATTTTTCCGTTCCAAATTTACTTTTACTATTACTTTTACTATTACTATTACTTTTACTTTTACTTGTACGTTTAATCGCATCCTTTACGTCTTTTATTGTTACTCGGTTCGTTTCTGAACGGATGTCTCTTAAACTTAATTTATATTTACGTGCGAGCAATTTAGCTGTATCCGAATTATATTGTTTCATTATTTCTTATTACTTATTATTATTATTTTAATAGATTTTATTATTACTCGTATATATATATAAAACTGGGTTGACGAATTAAATAACGAATTGGTTTAAAAGATTGTATATTCCAATTCTGAGATAAATCTAAATATTTTAATTCTTTTAAATTACTTAACGGCTCAATGTCGACTAAAGTATTTTCACTTAAGTCTAAATGAGTTAATTTAGTTAAATTACTTAACGGCTCAATGTTTGATATTCTATTATTATCTAAGGCTAATTTAGTCAAGTTAGTTAAATTACTTAACGGCTTAATGTTTGATATTTCATTAGCCATTAAGTCTAATTCAGTTAATTTAATTAATTTAATAAGTGGCTCAATATTTGATATTATATTATCATCTAAGTTTAATTCAGTTAATTTAGTTAATCTACTTAATGTCTCAATGTTGACTATATTGTTGTAACTTAAGTTTAATTTAGTTAATTTAGTTAAATTACTTAACGGCTCAATGTTGACTATATTGTTGTAACTTAAATTTAATTGAGTTAATTTAGTTAAATTACTTAACGGCTCAATGTCTGATACTGTATTATTATGTAAATTTAATTCAGTTAATTTAGTTAATCTACTTAACGGCTCAATATTTACTATCTCATTTGTACCTAAGTCTAATACAGTTAATTCAGTTAAGTTACTTAACGGCTCAATCGAGTCTATCTGATTTCTATTTAAATTTAATTCAATTAATTTAGTTAAGTTACTTAACGGTTCAATATTTGAAATTCTATTAGCCATTAAGTGTAATTCAGTTAATTCAGTTAAATTAATAAGTGGCTCAATCGAGTCTATATTATTAAAAAGTAACTTTAATTTAGTTAATTTTGTTAAATTAATAAGTGACCAAATGTTGACCAATTTATTAAAACTTAAGTTTAATTTTTTCAATTTTATTAAATTACTTAACGGCTCAATATCAACTAATTTATTAACGCTTAAATTTAATTCAGTTAATTTATTTAATTTACTTAATAATGTTATATCATTATCTAAGTACTCACAATAACTTAAATTTAATTTTTTTATACTTGGACTTAATTTATCTAATGGAAATCTTTTACGATCTACACAACCAATAATTACCGTTTCTGGATTATAATCAAGTCTTCTAGATTTAAGTAATGTTTTCATATTTAAATAATCGTCTAAATAGACTAAATCTAGTAAGTCATTTCCCATTATATTATCGAACATTTCAGTCATATTTATTTGTTTTTGTTCTTTCGCTGCGGATTTTAGTGCTTGTGTCCATTTTTCTGTTCCAAATCTACTATTACTATTACTTTTACTTGTACGTTTAATCGCAGCCTTTACGTTTTTTATTGTTACAAATTCCGTTTCTGAACGGATGTCTCTTAAACTTAATTTATGGTTAAGTGCGAGTAATTTAGCTGTCTTAGAATTATATTGTTTCATTACTTCTTATTACTTCTTATTATTATTTTAATAGATTTTATTACTTATTGGTTTAAAATCTTACATGTTTTAATTTAGTTAATTTACTTAATACTATATTACGAGCTTCAACATCGACAATTTTATTTTCTGCTAAGTTTAGGTTGGTTAATTTTGTTAAGTTACTTAATGCTTCAATATCAACTATTTTATTATCACCTAAGTCTAATATAGTTAATTCAGTTAAATTACTTAATGGTTTTATATTTACAAATTTATTATCACTTAAGTGTAACATAGTTAATCTTTTTAATTTACTTAATGGAGTTAAATCTACTACATGATTGTAATTTAAGTATAATTCAGTTAATTTTGTTAATTTTCTTAACTGTGTTATATTTATTAAGCTATTCCAACGCAAGTCTAATTTAGTCAATTTAATTAAATTAGTTAACGGTGTTATATCACTAATGCTATTAAAACTTAAATTTAATTCAGTTAATTCAACTAAATTACGTAACGGAGTTATATTACTTATATAATTATACTTTAAATTTAGTTCAGTTAATTCAACTAAATTACTTAATGGATTTATAATTTCATAATTACAATTACTCAAATTTAATCTTTTGATATCGTGATTTAATTTTTCTAATGGAAATCGAATACGGTCTTCGCATCCAATAGTCACCTTTTCTGGGTTAAAATTAAGTTTTCGTGATTTATATAATTCATCCATATTTAAATAATCTTCTAAATCGACTGAATCTATTAAGTTATTTCGGAGGGTATAATCAAATAGATCAGTAATATCACCAAATTTACTATTACTTTTACTTTTACTATTACTTTTACTTTTACTATTACTTTTACTATTACTTTTAATCGCGGCCTTTACGTCTTTTATTGTTACAAAGTCCGTTTCTGAACGGATGTCTCTTAAACTTAATTTATATTTACGAGCGAGTAATTTAGCTGTATCCGAATTATATTGCTTCATGCTATTAATAATAAATATTATTTTTTAAGTCTAATTATATTATTTAGAAATCATCAAGAATATCAGTATTGTTCAATCCAGTATTTATCTGTTCTGCTCTATTATACTCTGTTACTCTTTGCTCAAAAAAATTGGTTTTGCCTTCTAAACTAATAGTATCCATAAATGAAAAAGGGCATTTTGTATAGTATAATTTTGAATACTCTAATTGATTAAGAAGTCTATCACTTACAAATTGTATATACTGAATCATTTTCTCTTTATTCATTCCAAGAAGATTACATTTAAGACTATCATTAATAAATCGGATTTCAATATCAATTGCCTCTCTAAATAATGAATGAACTTCTTCCTCAGAAAGTCTATTAATGATATATGAATATAATAATACGGAAAAATCTACATGTAAAGATTCATCACGAGCAATTAATTCATTACTTTTAGCAAGAGCCTTTGTCATAAGACCTTTATTGTTTTTAAGCCAAAAAATAGCACAAAAACTGCCAGCAAAGAATATTCCTTCTACAATAGCAAACGCAATTAGTCTTTTAGATAATGGAATACTATTATTTAACCACTTCTCAGCCCAACGAGCTTTTTCTTGTACAGCGGGTAATTGCTCTATCGCATTTAATAATTGATGTTTTCGTTTTTCATCTTTTACGTATGTTTCAATCATAAGAGAATAACATTCTGAATGAACATTTTCCATCATTGCTTGAAA
>Ga0209279_10001307_pt1 | contig 13474 bp, 10 predicted proteins | sample CoawatmetaG00DNA_3_FD_187508 | JGI IMG/M metagenome (GOLD analysis project Ga0209279, IMG submission 187508) | Marine microbial communities from the West Antarctic Peninsula - Coastal water metaG006-DNA (SPAdes) (version 2) | ecosystem: Environmental > Aquatic > Marine > Coastal ... | reverse complement strand
CAAGCCGATACTGGAACAAAAATGATCCATATTGGACCAAAGACTCGAAGTCGAATTATATCTAAAGGTATCTCTGCGGGAAATTCGATGAATAGTTATCGCGGGTTAGTTAAAATTTCTTCTAAAGCAAAAGGCTCAAGAAATTACTCACAATGTGATTCTCTTTTACTGGGCGATAAATCTACAGCAAACACATTTCCATATATACAAGTTTTAAACTCGACTTCAAAGATTGAACACGAAGCATCAACATCAAAAATTGGTGAAGAGCAAATATTTTATTTTTTACAACGAGGAATATCATTAGAAGAAGCATTACAACTAATCATAAGTGGTTTCTGTCGAGCTGTTTTTACAGAGTTACCAATGGAATTTGCGTTGGAAGCCGATCGATTATTAAGTTTAAAACTAGAAGGAACCGTTGGATAAAAATTAAATATGGAACAGATAAATTTTAAGGTACCAATTTTTGAACATTCACTATTATCAATTAGAAATTTAAGAGCAAATATAAGCGATGTTGAAATTTTAAAAGGTATCAACTTAGATGTCAAAGTAGGAGAAGTACATGCTATTATGGGACCAAATGGGTCTGGTAAAAGTACATTGGCAAAAATATTAGCAGGACATCCTAACTATGAAATCACAGGTGGGGAAATATTTTATAAGAATGAAATTATTAATGATATAGAAGCCGATCAACGCGCTCATATGGGAATATTTCTTGCTTTCCAATACCCAATCGAAATCCCAGGAGTGAGTAATGAAGAGTTCTTACGTGTTGCTTACAACTTGAAACAAAAAGCTAACAGTTTAGAGGAGCTTGATCCTATTCAATTTTTTCAAATTTTAGAGGAAAAATTAAAACAAGTAAAGATGGATCCGAGTTTCTTAAACCGTAATGTCAATGAGGGTTTTTCCGGTGGAGAAAAAAAACGAAACGAGATTTTACAAATGACCGTTCTTGATTCGACACTTTCTATTTTAGATGAAACCGACTCTGGATTAGATATTGATGCCTTAAGAACGTTATCAGAAGGGATTAATACTTACCGTAACCCAACAAAAGCAATTATTCTTATAACACATTATAAGCGATTATTAGATTATATAAAACCTGATTTTATACATATTATGAAAGATGGAGTAATTAGGAAAACAGGAGATTCCAGCTTAGCCGAAATTCTAGAAGAAAAAGGTTATGAGTGGTTAAAAGAAGAATAACAAAGATTATTTTCTTATTAAATATTTGACTCTTCTACTTTTTAGCTTTAGCTAGTTTTGTGATTATGTATTCAAGTAAAAAATAACCAAACGTAAATCATTTATTCATCTTAATTAAAGATAATTCCGATAATATTGAAGTAAAATTAACGATTTTAAATAAAATAAATTACGAGAAAGAATCACTAGCATCATATAAATTATCTATATGAGGAACAGTTCGAGAAGTAAAAGTAATAAAGAAAATTGCGTATAAATTTTAAAATTGACGTATTTTAATTTATATGCAATGATTATATTAAGACCTATGGGCTTGTAGCTCAGTGGACTAGAGCGCGTGGCTACGAACCACGGTGTCGGAGGTTCGATTCCCCCCTAGCCCTACATGGTTAAAAACTTTGAAAAATCATGATGAAATCAACTCTTTTACATATTTTTACTACAGTTTCAGGTTACATATTCCTTTACATTATCTGTCCGTCAATTTTCCCGATATTCTCTAGCTTCAACAATACAATATCTTTGTATTTGATACTATCTGTTCATTGTGTTTGTCAACTTTTCTTATCTATGACAGAAACTTTAGTGTCACATCCGAGATGTACTGATGACTATGATAGTGAATACCCTGGACCAAAGTTATTCGATTCAGATCTTGATCCAGTTATTATTGTGCTTTTGTATGTTTATTGCAGCTTGCTTGTCATTAAAGCATGGCAATTGGCTCCTGGTTTTATGATTGGCCAAACCTGTTTCGTACTTTGTCTGGAAATAATGTTACTTGAATTACTGCATATGAGGTTTCTTTTAACAACTAGTCGTCATAATATGCTAAATAGATATTTTAATAGTCTAGAAACTGTATTACAAAACGAAAAAAATAAAAAGTTAAATCTTTATAAAAATTATACATTGCAATTAACAGCAATTGTAGTAATTAGAAATTTACTAATATGGCAAGGTCTCCAATTAATTTAATATCAATCAATATTTCACTCTTGATTAGAAATTATACGATATTCTTGTTCGATTAAGGTATCTCTAATTTTAAAAAGTTTGGAGTATGCGCAAAACTGATAAAATTAACAAATTCGTAAATACTTATTACAATCTCGTTAGAGCTACAGAGAAACAGAAAATAAGTATTTGCAAAAGATCTTTTTACTGAGTATCAGTTTTTATTAAAAAAATTCAAAAGACTCTTCAACTAATTTAGAAATATCGAGTTCCTATTAAGACATCTCTCTCCTCGATTGATTTCATTTTTTTACCTATATTTTTATTTTTCTATTGGAACTCTATATTTATTAAATATATAAGTCTTTTAATACTATTATTTTCTTAGATTTCTCCTAAATTTTCATCTACATTTTCTGGGAGTCTCTTTTTCGGGGGTCGTACACCAATATGGTATAATCCTCATCAAATCCAGGGAATCGACTTTCAATTCCAATTATTACGTTAAGACTATAGAGCATAACATACCACACTATTACTGCTCAAACAGTTTTCAATAATTCATGTTGTGGTTGTAAATAAAGAATAAATTTAAAACGGTTTGGTACAAACCGAAAAGTATAGAAAGACTGACAGATTCATAGCATGATAACGGATAAAAAACGAAAATGATCGCGATTTCTTCCTATACGATAAAATAAGAAGAAAAATGAAGCATTAAGAAAAAGCAAAGGTCACACTTGGAGTCTATTACAGGGCAAAAAGATGGATATAATGTGAAAAAGCTATACACTGCTAATATGGGTATACTGTAAAATCTGCGCTATAGAAGTCTATCAAATGAAGTTACAATAAAATCGTAACTGTCTTTTTTTGCCCAAGACCCTGTTATATTACGCAGTCAACTTCTTAATAAGAAATTTTTACGTGTGCATAAATACAAAAATAACGTCCAATGAAGAGAAATGGCAACGTTGTAAAATAAATCAATATTGGAAGCGACTTTATTTAACCTATTTGCACATCCGGGAAATTTGAATAGTAATCGTCAACTCCTCGCGTTTGGAATTGTAATCTACATTCTTGCTGAGAAAGGCTACCTTGGTATTTAAAAGTGCAGGAAGATGATTGAGCATTGCCGCTAAAACCACCAAATTTATGAAATTCGCTATATACTTATTAATTACGTTTAATAATCTTTCTAAAATATCAGATAGAACAGAAGGGCATGTAGGGGCCTATCTACTTTCAGTAAAATACCGAATATCAGAGATATAAACCAATCCCGGCACATAACGAGTATTGTATCTGTAGCTCGAGCATATCAAGCATAATTTCTCCTTTTTTAATATTATTTTTTTTAACGTCTATCTTTAATGTCTACGGCAGATTGTTATTTGATAGACTCGAACCTATAATTCAGACTCAGAGTCAATCGTTATTAAAGTTTAAAAACTTTTATTAAGTAGTTAAGCATATAATTACTTTTTTGTCTATACCAACTCCCAAGGTTTATTTATTATTTAATTCTTTATTACAAAGTTTTTAATAATACAATACCCAAAACTTTATAGTGCATTCGTGTACTTATAGTTAAATTAGATTAGATAATAATTTTGGTTATTGATCAAAAGTATTTATTTAATCTGAGAATTGAGTACTTTAAAGACATCAAAATGAACTAGAAATAAAATAGATAACTTAAGCAAAAACTTGATCAAGCCTGATCTAATTAAGAGCTTGCTCAACTTTACCTTATAGTAAGCACTTCTTTTTATATTAAAAAAAAGTAAGAGCCTGGGCATGAGAGGCAATTCTTTTAAGATTTTGAGACGCTTTAGTTTTTTATAAACTAATCAAAGCGTCTTTTACTTCATTAAAAGCCGCGGTAACATCTCCCTTTTTAATTTCTTCAACACCATTTACTAAGAGAATAATAGGTTCCCAACTATCGTTAGTTTTAATTCTAAGAACTTCGATAGTTATTAAAGGAGCATGATCATTTAGATCCCTAGAGGTCCTGAGTACTCAGTTTACATATTTCTTTACATTATCTGTCCGGCAATTTTTCCGATATTCTTTAGCTTTAACAATACAATACTTTGCATTTGGTATCTGTTCATTGTGTTTGCAACTTTTCTTATTTATGACCCAAACTTTAGTGTCAGATCCAAGATATACTGATGACTATGATGGTTCTATCCTGGACCAAAGTTGTTGATTCAGATCTTGATCCAGTGCTTCTATATGTTTATTGTAGCTTGCTTGTCATTAAAGCATGGCAATTGCGCCTGGTTTTATGTGGCCAAACATGTTTCGTACTTGGTCTGGAAATAATATTACTTGAATTACAGCATATGAGGTTTCTTTTAACAACTAGTCGCCATAATATGCGACATAAATATTTTAATAATCTAAAAATCGTATTACAAAACGAAAAAAATAAAAAGTTGAATCTTTATAAAAACTATACGTTGCAATTACAGCAATTGTAGTAATTAGAAATTTACTAATATGGCGAAGTCTCTAATTAATTTAATATAAATCAATATTTCACTCTTGATTAGAAATTATACCGATATTCTTGTTTGATTAAGGTATCTCTAATTTTAAAAAGTTTGGAGTACGCGCAAGACTGATAAAATTAACAAACTCGTAAATACTTCTTACAATCTCGTTAGAGCTACAGATAAACAGAAAATGAGTATTCGCAAAAGATCTTTTTACTAAGCATCAGTTTTTATTAAAAAAATTCAAAAGACTCTTCAACTAATTTAGAAATATCGAGTTCCTATTAAAACGTCTCTCTCCTGTTGATTGATTTCATTTTTTTACCCATATTCTTATTTTTCTATTGAAGACCTATATATTTACATATATCGAATATATAAGTCTTTTAATGCCATTATTTTCTTAAATTTCTCCTAAATTTTTATCTACATTTTCTGGGGGTCTCTTTTTCTTTTTCGGTGGTCGTACACCAATATGGTATAATATGGCTTCATCAAATCCAAGAAATCGACTTTCAATTCCAATTATTGCGCTTAAGAGCATAGGAGTCATAACTAAATACCAAACTACTACTGAGTCAGCTTCCCAAAAGCAGCTTTTCAATAATCCATGTTGTGGTTGTAAATAAAGAACAAATTTAAAAACCGTTTGGTATAAACCGAAAAGTATAGAAAGACAGACAGATTGCATGGCATGATAACGGATAAAAAACGTAAAATGATCACGATTTCTTCCTATACCATAAAATAAGAAGAAAAATGAAGCATTAAGAAAAAGGCCAAAGGTCACAGCTTGGAGATCCTCATACATAATCTTATGCAAAGCTATAAATAAAAAATTACAGGGCCAAAAAGATGGATATAATGTGAAAAAGCTCTGACCGTATAGGTTATACACTGCTAATATGGGTATACTGTAAAAACCTACGCTATAGAGTCTATCAAATGTAGCTACAATAAAATCGTAACTATCTTTTTTTGCCCAAGACCCTGTTATATTAGCTGCAGTCAACTTTTCTCTTAATAAGAAATTTTTACGTTGTGCATAAATATCAAAGATAACGCATCCAATGAAGAGAAATGGCAAGACGTTGAAAAATAAATCAATATTGGAAGCGACTTTATTTAACCCTATTTGCACATCCGGGAAATTTGAATAGTAATCGTCAACTCCTCGCGTTTGGAATTGAAATCTACATTCTTGCTGTAGAAAGGCTACTTTGGTATCTTTTAAAAGTACAGGAAGACGATTCAGCATGGCCGACAACACCATCAAATTAACGAAGGTGACTATATACTTATTAGCCGAATCTAATAATCTTTCTAAGATATCAGATAGAAAAGAAGTGGCCAATGATAGAGGTCCTATCCCGATTTTTAGTAAAATACTGAAAATTACTAGCCATATAAACACAAACACAATCCCGGCAATAATAAAGGTAAGTATTGTATCTTTAGGCTCGATCATATCAATCATAATTTCTTTTTTTAATAATTTTTTAAACATCTATCTACAGATTCTTATTCGATAGGACTCTAACTTATAATTCAGAGTCAAAGTTTAAAAACTTTTACTTAGACATTATAATACAATTATTATTTTGTCCACTCGAATATTGAAAGTTGGTTTCTGATAAAATATTTATTATTTAATTCTTTATTATTTAATTCTTTATTATAAAGTTTTAATAATAAAATATTAAAAACTTTATAATACAAGCGTACACTTATAGTTAAATTAGATTAGATAATAATTTTGGTTATTGATCAGAAGTATTTATTTAATCTAAGAACTGAGTACTTTAAACACATCAAAATGAACTAGAAATAAAATAGATAACTTAAGCATTAAGCAAAAACTTGATCAAGCCAGATCTAATTAAGAGCTTGCTCAACTTTACGTTACGAGTTAGCACTTCTTTTTATATATAAAAAAAAGTAAGAGCCTGAGCACGAGAGGCAATTCTTTTAAGATTTTGAGACGCTTTTAGTTTTTCTTTATCCGTTTTCGCATTCTCTAAAATTAATTAAGCGTCTTCTACTTCATTAAAAGGCGCGGTAACATCTCCCTTTTTAATTTTTTCAACACCGTTTACTAAGACAATAACATTATTATTATTAATTTCAGCAAACCCGCCTAAGAGAATGATAGGTTCCCAACTATCGTTGGTTTTAATTCTAAGAACTCTGATATCTAAAGTAGTTATTAAAGGAGCATGATCATTCAATCCCTAGAGGTCCTGAGTACTCAGTACATATTTCTTTACATTCCTGTCCGCAATTTTTCCGATATTCTTTAGCTTTAACAATAAAATACCTTTGTATTTGTGCTGCTGTTCATTGTGTTTGTCAACTTTTCTTATCTATGACCCAAACTTTAGTGTCACATCCAAGATATCTGATGCTATGATGTTACTACCCTGCACAACAGTACTAAATGAGATACTCTTAGAAAACATTAGTTAAAAGTAGAGTAATTAACAACAAAGTGACCTCCCCCGTAAAAAAGAACAAATTACATCACAATACAATTATGAAAGGAAACACAATTATAGAAGGAAAATATTGCTATTCAAATGTACTTCGTAACCAAAACATAACGGCAAAAAATAACATCGTTTGGTCAGCCGCATAACCCATTTAAAATTAAATGGTGAAGAAAAATTAGAAGTTTTTTTATGTATTGATATTCATACAAATTTAGCAATTTCTTATTTAGTCACACAAGCTTTAGAAAAGTGCATTAAAGAACGTTTTATTATGAAACCTTATATTTTACTGATCATCATAATGACCAAGGAACTCAATTTTCAAGTAAAACTTATTATCAATCACACAATCTTATAAAGGTATTTCCAACAAGTATGTCACGCACGCAACACCGACGATAATACGTACGAACGATCAACAGAACTTTTAAGTATCATAAAAAGTTTATCAAACACAAGGTTGACGGTCTTACCATCAGGAGACTATCAATGGTATTCTAGAAAAAAATCCCGGATTTAAGAACTACAGATCTATTGTAAAAATGTATATTGATGATTTAAATAAAAAACCGAATAAAAAATCGAAAACCGACTCACCAGATATTAAAGATAAAAAAATTAATACCGTTCAATGTTAATGATACGCCCTTACCCGAAACGCTCTAAGCAATAATAGATGATCCAAGACTAAAAGAAGTTAAAAAGTATAAACAGCAACGAACAGTTAGCAACATTTATCTGAAGATCTGCGATATTTACTGAGTTGGTTGATGAGACGCCATTTGACGAAATCTACAATTAAGTAATCGAGTGTTACAAAAACAAATAAAAGCGGTAACTGACGCCATTAATGAAAATTCTAAGCTACTCGAGAATATGTTGTTGTGTGTTATCTCCAATTGAAATTGGAATAGAACAGCTAACTCTAAGATGGATCGAATGTTACCGAAGGAAAAAACGAAATTCAACCACAAAAATTAAGAGATCCTATGGACAGCACTTTATTTCTATTTTTTTATGACTGCTGGATGTACGGTTACGATAAAAAAGAACTAAGACGTTCCAGTTCGAATCTGTTATACAATTTTGTTTCATGTGGACTAAGGCTTAATGAAATTAGATCTTACACTAAAGGATATTTTAGATACTATTCAAATTTCACAATTTAACTTAATACACTACAAGACAACAAGCTCCATCATGTCTCTCCACCAGAAGATTTAAAAAATCTTGAAGATGACCATACTATCGTGTTAATAAGTATAATTGCAAATATTTATTTGGTATGAACAAACCTATGCATGAAAAAAGTTTAATTCGGTTAGTCAATAAAGATTTAAAAAATACCTGTGATTTGAATAGTATTGCCTCAATATAAAATCTCACAGTTTTCGAATCAATATGATTTCAAATTTATTACGAGTAACTTCAGTGCAAAATACTACAAATATTATCGGACATCAAGATATTAGAAGTACGATGAGTTATGAGAGATATGCATGCAGTAAATCAGAAATACAAGACCTATTAAAACAGATTATTGAAAAAGATTTAAAAGATAGAATTAATAACACACACTTATTTTAGTCTTTTATACCTATTCTTGTTATACATTAATCTTTTGATCATAAATCTCTAAGTACCGTTTTTTTTTTATACATCCAATATATGAATATTTTAATCTTTCATTACTTGTTGGTTAGCTACACGAAAAAGTTTAGAAGGTGCTCCTTTGAAACTTTTCTCTAATTTTAATCTTTTTTCTTTTTCTATGGGCTACGTCGTTTAATCCTTCATTTTTTTAACTATAGAGCAACGTTAATTTAATAGCCTAACTGTCTACTTTTAAAACGCATTCATGAAGATTAAGATTGCATTCGTTACACTTTTTTTCTAAAATATGACCTGTAAAACTTGATAAAAGTTTAGAATAATTTGATAGAGACGAATCTCCATCAAATTATTATGGATTTTGGACTTAACCAAACTCAACAAACAATTTAGATCCTTAAAGATCGACGCTTTTTTTGTAATAAAATATTAATTTTCTCATTATCGACCAAAGTTCTGAAGTTGCTAGTTACTAGTTAACACAACTAATTTTTATTCATTGTTATTTCTTTTCAGGAATCTTATTTACTTCAACTAATTCAGCAATATTATAGTTCGACGAGGTTACTCCATTATAGTTTACACTATCAAAACGTACCGTTACACCATATCTTACACCACTATCATCAATTGAAGCGACTTTACCATTTCTTTTATACCAATAAGACTCAGGACGTAATATTTTTACCTGTGAACCGCGTTTAATAGCCATTTTTAATTTTTCTGTTACTTGACGTAAGAAAAATTATATACCTAAACTAGATATATTTGTTAAAAATTCTATTTAACTATTTTAAACTTTTCTGCTAAAAATTTAAAAACTCTACATAGTTTAGATCTGATTTATGAATCGTTGTTTAAACGTGTAGCTTTACCGTATAAACTTCTTAAATAATATAATTTAGACGCGAACTTTAGAAGAGCGTTTTATTTTAATATTTTTGATTTTTGTAGAATGAATTGGAAAACATCTTTCAATTCCAATTCCTTAATCACTCATCTCACTGTCTTGTTTGGCTTAAGCCACTGTTCTTTTGACTTATTACAACTCCTTTGTAAGCTTGAACCCTTGTTTTTTCACCTTCTCTTATCTCAACACTTAAGCTGATTACAAATATTTGTAAATCTGTATTTAGATGTTTCTACGGAATCGATAATTTTTTGATCTTTGTCATTATCTTTTTTCTAAGTGTAATAAAAGGATATTATAGCTATTTGTAATGACTAAAATATTGCCTCACTTATAAAAAAAATGAAATAAGTTGGACAGAAAAAAAGACACGTTTAATAGTAACTAGATCTCTAAATTAGTTGAAGTACAGTATTTTAAAATTTTTAATTGAAGAACAACTCAAAAAAATTATTTAATTTGCTTTTTGTAAAAGTGATGTGTTGAGCTGACTAGAGTGAATAGCAGAGTCCTCTTACATCTTGAGAGGCATTAGTCTCTTTACTAACACTTTACAAACTTTGTAAATTTATAGTATCTGTTATACTTAATCATCTCAGAACTTTTAAAAAATACCAGGCTCTTAATCACAGATATAGAGTCAATTCAAATACGAGGCCTTGAGAATTTCTATTCAAATTTACCGATGCCAAATAGAGTTGCATAAAGAACTACCAATATTAATCTGTTTTCAAAGTGTGCATTTATATTTATTAGACATTCTTTAATGTTTATGGCACGTAAAAAAATTTATTAAGAAAAAATGACTACTGAGATAACAGGGTCTTGGCAAAAAAAGACTATTCATTTTATTGAACTTCATTTGCTAGATTCTATTGCGTAGGGTTTTCAGTACCCATATTAATATAACAGATGGTCAGAGCTTTTTCACATCATATTCAGCTTATTACTGTAATTTTTTGTTCAATCTTTGCATTTATATTATGTATAGTAATCTCAACTTTGACCTTTGGCTCTTTTTTAGTGGTTCATTTTTCTTCTTATTTTATAATATAATAAGAAATCGGATTATTTCACGTTTTGTCCGTTATCATGCGATAATCTGATGATTGATCTTTTAGGTTTGTCAATACCATTTTTAAATTTGTTCTTTATTTACACAAACCATGGATTATAGAAACTGTTTTGATTCCCACTAATAGTTCTTTTTCTTTTAACTTCTATCGTCTTAAGCGATAATTGGAATTGAGAGTCGAATTCCTGATTTAATGAAGAATAATATATACATGTTGTGTCGCCCCCGAAAAAAGACCGCAAAAAATGTAGATAAAGATTTAGGAGAGTAAAGATTTAAATAAAATAATTACATTAAATGTTTAACCTATATACTACAGATATATAGGTTCTTCACAGAAAAATAAAAATATAGCGTCCTGAGCTTATTGGGTAAAAAATGAAATTAATCGGACATCTAAAAATTTAACTTTAGACATAAACGTTTTTTTATGACTTAATTAATAGAACGCGATTAAATCATAAATCTCGGAAACGAAAAGAATTGACAAAATATTATAGCGACAATGTATCAAGACTATTCAATCCAACATTAATATCATAAAGTGACCTCTGGGTGGTTTCGCAATCTTGAAAAGTTATCTTTGGGGATCGCACTAGAAAGCAAGTGACATCTCTTCGCACGCGTGGTTTTTGGAAAATTGATATGAAGTAAATATCAATAACAATTTTATTTTCCAGTCACAATAATTATTTCATTTTTCATTTTAAAGAATTCGAATAGATTTATCCGTGATGAATTTAAATATTTTTAAACTTCTGTAAACGAAGCGTTTTTTTATGATTTAATTGATAGAAGGACAATTATCGTTTCATAAAGCTAGGGAAACGAAAAGAATTGGCAAAATATTACAGCGTGTATCAGGAGTGTTCAAAATATCGAGAGTATTAAGCTAATTAGCACCTGATGATGAAAACTATCACTTGACCTTAACTTTTTCATTTAATTCGCTAAATCTAATTTCGTTCTAGTTGGTCGTTTGTACTAACCCAAATAAGAGCAGCAGAAATCGGAACAATAACAATAAATAAACCGGCAGCTAAACTTAATAAGAATGATGATAATGATGATGTCATAGATTGATTTAATATTATATAGCCTAATTATATACTTATTCTCTAATAAAAACAATATTTTTCCTCAGTAGCTAGAAATAAATATTATTTAAAATTATTAAAGATATAATAACAATAAAATAGTTGATTTATAAACTATTTATTATAAAATAAAAATTTATACTGACGCGTGCATTATTCACTGAGATTCAGAATATTTTTTTAATTCTTATGATAAAAAAAATATATATATATCAATTTATAATTAAACTAAGAGAAAGCTCAAAATGAGACGAATTTTATTATTTTAGGGAAGATTTCAGAAATAGTAGAAAAATATTCTTCAACGTTGAAAACTCGAGATAAGTTATATCTATAAATACTAATGAAAACATTTCTGGTCGACTCGTGATATTTTCTGACTAGCTGAAACTTGTGCTTACAGAAAGTCAAAAATAAAACTTGATTTAGACACAGTTTCTTAATTAAAAAATGTAGAAACCAAAAAACTTAAATTTTTTAAAAAGTCTTGAGGGACTGTTAGAAAAACTAATAACCAACAATCGAAAACACGTAATATTGAATGATTCTCTCTGAATATTTTACAATATTAGACATTAGAAACAAAAATCGAAGATATAAATTTAATAGACCGATCTAAAAACCAACTATAAATAAATTTTAGACTATAATTTATAATCAATATTTATAATCAATAATTAACCTTAAATAATTATAGCTCAAAATTACATTAGTTTGTATAAATAAATCTAATACTTATAACCTTTGATTTTGAGATTCATATCATCGAACTTTATAAATTTAAAATTTATAAAGTTGATGAAAAAATATTTTTAGGCTACTTAGAAACTTTTTCATTAGATAGAATCAATTTTATGTGCAAATTATTTGATGAGTCTCCTAGTTCCTAGAAAAGTTGTTCTGCTAATTGGTTCTTCAGGAATAGCGTAAATTTTCCCGTAATCCTCTCGGTTAACAAACTTACGCTGAGGAGATTTTTTTCGAGAAGTCTCTTCAGAATCAAAGTTCTTCCTCAACTAAGAGTTTACAGGTTACGCGTCTTAAACTTTGAGTTTTATTCTATTATTTGATGCAGTAACATGAGCATGATTTCCTGGTTCAATATCTCGGTTAAAAATAATTCAGCTAGTTTATTTTTTAATAAGTTCATTATAGCTTGGCGTAAAGGTCGTGCACCATAAAATCGGACAAAACCTTCTTCTTTTATTAGAATACCCTTAGCTAAATCCAACTTCAGTGGATCCAATTCTTAAACCTTAATATCAATAAGGGTTTTTCCGGTGGAAAAAAACGAAACGAGATTTTACAAATGACCGTCTTAATTCTACACTTTCTATTTTAGATGAAACCGACTCTAGATTAGATATTGATGCCTTAAGAATCTTATCAGGATTAATACTTACCGACAACTGACACATTATAAGCGATTATTAGTTATAATAAATAGATTATATAAAACTGATTTTATCCTATTATGAAAGATGGAGTAATTAGGAAAACAGGAGATTCCCGCTTAGCTGAATTCTAGAAGAGAAAGGTTGTAAATGGTTAAAAGAAAAATAACAAAGATTATTTTCTTATTAAATATATGACTCTTCTAT
>Ga0209279_10001305_pt1 | contig 13504 bp, 9 predicted proteins | sample CoawatmetaG00DNA_3_FD_187508 | JGI IMG/M metagenome (GOLD analysis project Ga0209279, IMG submission 187508) | Marine microbial communities from the West Antarctic Peninsula - Coastal water metaG006-DNA (SPAdes) (version 2) | ecosystem: Environmental > Aquatic > Marine > Coastal ... | reverse complement strand
CTAAATAACTATCACGAATATCGACTTTAATGAATGTATAATTACCTATAATTTCTATTTCTTTTAAGTTAAATAAATAACCAACATATGGTAGCACATCTAAATTTACTAAATGATATTATTGGATATTTTCTAAAAAACATGGAATAAAACTAGTGTTAATAAAGCAAACTCTTCCTGCAATGAAAATGGTCTATATATTATTTTTTATAGTTACCTAAATAGGTGTTAATTTTAGTAAAAAGCAATATAAGAACCATTAATAAAATTCCCAAAATGGAAAATTGAACAGCTTTATTTTCAGACACACCGTCTATTTTATAGCCTACTGGCTGAAAATTAGAAATCACATTAACAACTTCATACTTTTCTGATTTATCTATAACAATATCTGTTAATTCTGAGTTTAAATTTTGTTTTGTCGCAAATAGTTCTAATTCTTTTGTACTTCTTTTCTCTCCACCTAAATCGATACTTGTGCCGTTAGATTGTTTTTTTGCTTCTTCAATCATTACTTGCATATATACTTTTCTTAAAGAATCTACTTGACCTAAGTTTTGGCGCAACAAAGAATCTGTTCTATTTAAGTTTTCGTTTGTTAATTCTTTAACACGACTGAAATACTTATTTTTAACAACAGAAGATATGATTATCTCATCTAACTTATTGAAAACATCATTTTTTTCTGCAATCACATTTATTTCATGAGTTTTATAATCTAAATCCTTAAAAGAAGCTTTAAAATCTTCAAAAGTATAACTGCTAACGGTTGCAGTATCTACTTCTAAAACAAAATCATTGTAAGCGTTTATAATATCATTTTCATTAGCAATGGGTTCGATTGAAAACTCTTTTAAAGAAGCAGCTGTCTCCTTATCCAAATTAAAAGTATTTTGAATTCCTAAAGTATCTCTCTGTTCAACTAGGTCATTATAAAAATTTATGTTGTTATACAACTGGCTAACACTTTTAAAGTTTGGCTGCACTAACATGTCAGAACTGTATGTGTCTGATGATTTTACCTCTAAAAAAATCCCAACGGCAAAACCAATAATTGCTGCAATTCCTATTTTGAAACTGTTTTCTTTAAGAAAAATTAATATAGAAATAAAGAAATGAAAAATACCTTTAAAAATATTTCCTATAAAATTGAAAAACTTAGAAAAGCCTTTTCCTATAATAGTAAATAAAGAACCTAAATCTACTTCTTCTTCGTTGTTATTTTTACTATTCTCTTTTTGCTGATTTGTTGACATTTGTTCTTTTTCTTATTACAATTTAACTGTTGAAAATTTGTTCTATTATTTTTTGTGTAATCGCATATGTTGGCGTTACGCCAGTCATACCTAGCCCTCCAGAAGCTAGTGTTGCACCTGTTTCTAATGGGTTATCAGAAGCATAATACGCATACCTCACTTTTACATCTTCAGAAATATTTCCTCTAATTTTAGATGCAGATTGTATTGCTTTCTGATAATGAGCACCTTCCATTTCTAAACCAATAACATTCCAAGTAGAATCATGAAAAAACTTTAATAAATCTTTATTTTGCAATGATGTTCCTAAAACTGAAATCATAGACCCATCAAAAACTTCAATTCCAAAACCTTCTAAATCAGCTTTAGCTAACTCATTTTTAAAAGGATAGTTATCTGCTGTTCCTTCAAAAATATGAGCAGAAGGAATCATAATATCACCTTTACCGCCTTCTAGAATTCCTGCTTTACCCATTATTGATACAGATTTTACATCTAAATGAGTTTTACTGTTCTTTTTACTAGCATATGGCTTTAACAATTCATCCATGGTTTCATAAGCTTGTTCACCAAAAGCATAATCCATTACAATAATTACAGCATTCTCTTCTAAAACTTCCTTTTTAGAGAACGATAAAACATCGAAGTTTATTTTAGCAGTATCTATAATTTGTACATTTATATTTGTACCCGAGGTATCTTTTATATAAACAAGACCATTTAAAGAGGCAAAATCCTTTACTTTTTTCTGTAATGGCTTACTGTCTGCATTACTTAAAAGCTGATACAGTTCAAACCCTTTTAAATCTTTGGCTTCTTTTGGCAAAGCATTCTTTGCATATATTGAATTTAATACACTGTGCATATTTGCACTTATAATATGGATTGGTCTTTCTAACAAACTCTTCTGATGTAAAGATTTTTTAATATTATTAGCCCAAATTTCACCATAAATGTGATGTCCAATTTCTTCAATGAGCACAGAACTAAATGTTACCGTCCTTTTATTATTTTCTATTACCTCATTTATAGCAAGTTTACCTAACCAATAAATTAGTTGAAAAAATCGATCAGGGTTTTCCTTTGAAGAAAATGTTTTATAAATATCTAAAACCTCATCAAAAGATCTTCCTAAAATATTACCTACATGCACAATAGTAACCTCTCTTTCTTCGGCAGTAACTCCTTTTTGATGTATTACAGTATCCTCTAAATGTTTCCATTCTCTAGTAAAATCTTCACCATCATTTAATGTAACTCTCTCTTGAATCTTATGAGATTCTATAAATAAAAAGGTTAAATGTGTAAGAATATCATAGATTTCAGAGCGTCCTCTGGTAATCTCTATATTCATTTGATCTTTATCTATTCTGTAGCAATTTCTTCTTCTCTTTGGTGGAATAATTGAATTAAAATGTGAGCTTTTATATCCCTCATCTGCCGTTAAGTTAATGTATTGGCATTCTTCTATTCCTTCAGGAAGCCGCTCTATAACATAGGTTAAGCCACTTAGCTCTATTCTTTCTTCTGCTATAGAACCATAGATTTCTGGTCTTAGCAGTAGTAAAGATTTGCGTAAAGTTTCTCCCGAAATACCCATTGGCTTATAAAAACCTCTACTAAACAAATGACGCATAGAAATGTATAATTTTTCTATTGCATTGGTAGATTCTTGAGCTCTTGTTCTAGATGTTTTATTAATTTCTGACATATAAATATTTAGATTGCAATATAAAGCTATTTCCCCGATAAAATTTCACTATATTTTTCTTCATTTTTCAGCAAAGACAATGCTTCAGAAATAGTTTTATCATTCTTTAAATTGTATTGATAAACACCTTCTTTATAAAAATATCTTTTTATAATTTCTGACTTTATTAATTCTAAAATAATGTCTTTATTTTTTGATATTTCATTGACTTTATATGCTGCTAATTTTTCTGTAATTTTAGTATAAGCTCTTGAGATATTATTTTCTTTCGCTGATAAAAAAGCTTTTTTAAACAAAGATTCTTGAGGTATCACAAAAGTTGTATCAATTTTCAAATAGTCTACAAACTTGTTAAAATTTGAATTTTTGAAATTAAAATCACTTAGACTTTCTAGTGTTTTGTTTTCATAGAAATAAAGCGTTGCAAAATCAAAAATAGCTTTTGACTTTAACAATTCTTCTGTAGTTTTATTTCTTTTAGAAATATTAATTTCAACATCTGGCATTACACCTCCGCCGTCATATACCGTTCTTCCGTTTGCCGTTTTAAATTCATTAATTCCTGTATCAGAAAACTTAGGTACTTTACCCGTCTTTAAATCTCTATTCTCATAATCTAATTCCTGAATACATCTGCCACTTGGTGTATAGTATTTAGAAATTGTTAATTTTAATTGTGTCCCATAGGTAAGTTCTTTTTGACGCTGCACCAAACCTTTACCAAAAGAACGCTTCCCCATAATTACAGCTCTATCATAGTCTTGCAAAGAACCGCTTACAATTTCAGATGCAGATGCAGAGCGTTCATTTATTAAAACAACAATTGGTATTTCTAAATCTAAAGGATTATTTTTAGTTTTATAAGTTGTGCTCCATTTTTTAATTTTGGCTTTTGTACTCACAATTTTCCTGCCTTTTGGTAAGAAAAAATTAGAAATTCTAATCGACTCTAATAAAGATCCACCAGGATTGTAACGCAAATCAAAAACGAGCTTTGTCATTCCTTGCTTCTTTAATTTTCGATATGCCTTTTTAACTTCAGAAGATGCCTTTTCATTAAAACGTGTTAATGCAATATAACCAGTGTTTTCATCAATCATTTCTGCAAATGGCACAGCGTTAATAAGTACTTTATCTCTAAAAATATCTTTTCTAAATATGTTTCCTTGTCTATTAACTTCTATGGATAATTTACTGTTTGGCGTTCCTTTTAAAAGCATGGAAAGCTCCTCTATCTCCCTATTTTTTATCGATTGATTGTCTACAGAAATAATAATATCTCCTGCTTTTAAGCCTGCTTTGTCTGCAGAAAAATCTTTGTAAATTTCACTTATTTGAATCCCTTGTTCTATATAATTTACTGCAACTCCTATTCCTCCATATTCTCCTGCTCTTCGTATTCTAGCAGTTTCTACGTCTTGTTCAGTATAAAAAATGGTGTAAGGATCTAAGTCTTTTAAGGTGTTTTTAATTGCTTTATTAGTAAATTCTGCAGGATTAATTTCATCTACATAATACATATTTAACTCTTTAAATAAAGAGTTATAAATTTCTATTTGTTTAGCAACTTCAAAAAATTTTGATTTAAAGGAATAGGTTAAAAAAACAATTCCTATTAATAATAAAACAATAGCTTTCTTTTTAGGATTAAATGATCTCATCTGCTTTAACTTTTACTTTATCGATAAACAGGATTAATAGTTTCTCCATTTTTAAGTATAAATCTTCATACTTAATTTCTTCCCTACCAATATACGAAATCATAAAAACATAGGGTTCATCTAGATTGTTGTAAACAATTTGTTTTTGCAATCTATATGTTTCCCGCATTAAGCGCTTTAACCTATTTCTATCTACCGCTAATTTATAATTTCTTTTTGCTACAGAAACACCTACTTGACAAGGAAATTCTGATGTATGTGCTGTTTGTACATACATCATTCTTAAAGGAAAAGTTTTAACAGAATCGCCTTCAGCATAGAGCTTTTCTATTAACTTTTTACTTTTTAAACGTTCTTGTTTTCCTAACGTATTTCTCATCTTTACAAACTTAATAGAAAACAATAACTTTTTAACAATTTCTAATCGCTAACTTTTAAAAAGTTGTGTATTTATTTTTTATGCAGCTTTACAAATAATTCGCGCCCTTTTCTGTTTCCAAAAGAATTGTAACAGGTATCCATTTTTTCTATGTTAAAGTAAGGCTTAAAAAATGTGATGTATGCTTCTTTATTTCCACCAAACGGAGGTTTGTCTTTATTTAAAGGGACATTAAACATAAGGCCTACCAATTTACCCTTTGGTTTTAAGAGTTGGTTCATTTTAGAAACATAAGCTTCTCTAAGATTCGGATTTATGGCACAAAAAAAAGTTTGTTCTATAATTAAGTCGAACTTATTTTCTAATTCAAACAAATCTCCATTAATTAAATGCTTGCTCGGAAAATTAGGAATTCTTTTCTGAATATTCTCAATTGCAGATTTAGATAAATCAACTACAAAGACATTTTCAAATCCGTTATTAAATAAATATTCTGCTTCATAAGAGTTTCCTCCACCAGGAATTAAAATTTTAATTTCTTTGTTTTCAAGTTGGTCAAAATATTCTTTTAATGGAGTCGAAACTTCTCCCAAATCCCAACCAATATCGTTATTTAAATATCTATTCTCCCAAGCATTTGCAGATAAATCCATCTAAATTTCATTTTTTATTCTGCACAAAAATGCAGTTAATTATCTTCAAAAAGACACCCAAAATGATGGCCAAAGAAAGTTTATTAAAGTTTAACATTTAAAATATCGCCACTTAATTGTAACAGTAATAGCTCAATTAATTTAGCATCAAACTTGGCATTATTAGCGGCTGTTTTAGAATTTATTAGATTAACTTGAGCTTGTCTAAACTCAATGGAAGTAACCTGCCCTAGTTTATATTTTTCTTGAGTTCTGTCAAAATTATTTTGAGTAGTTTGTATGTTTTTCTCCTGAGACTTTAGAACAAATAACTGATTTTTATAGTTCTCCCAAGTATTTTTTACACTGTTTCGAATGGTTACTTTCTGCTGCTCCAATAAAATTTGCTGCGTTTCTAAAGCAATTTTTGCATTAGCTACTCTCGTTTTTGTAGCTCCACCATCAAAGATATTCCAACTTAAATTTAAACCTGCATTTAATCCGCCTGAATTAATTAGTCGTGCCCCAAAAGGATTTACAAGATTTTCATTTTCTGTTCTATTAAAACCGTACGAACTGCTAAAATTTAAAGAAGGCACATAATTCGCTTTGTTTATTTTAATATTAAACTCGCTAATAGCAATGTTTTTTTTATTCTGTTTTAAAGCAGTATTATTTAGAATTGTTTTCTTCTGAAGTGCTTCAAAATTCATTAAATTATTAAAGTCTACTGCAGTTTCTACTTCATAATTAACGTCTCTATCAATTCCTAAAATTACATTTAATCCACGTTTTGCATTGCTTAATTGTTGCGTTGCATTTATAATCAGAATACTATCATTATTAATATCTACCTCAGCATTTAATACTTCTAATTTAGTAGATTGGCCGTATTCATATTGATATTTTGCGCGCTTAAATCTTCTTTTCGAAATAGTTAGTGCTTCCTTTAAATTTAATGTGTTTTCAGACAAACGTGCTATTTGAAAATAAACTGTAAACAATTGCAAATAGGTATTTTCAATAGTTTCTTTTACTTGTAATTCTGTTAAATTGTAGGTTTCTTTTAATTGTTGATAATTGTACTTTCTACCCAGTCCGTCAAATATTGTATAGTTAATACCTAAAGTGGTACTATACGACTTAGTTACGGCACCCGTGCCAACTCTTTCTGCATCGTTGCCCGTTTGTGGGTCTGTAAAAATAATTTTTTGGTTATTATTCCGGTAATCTATACCAGATTTTAAGTTAGCAGTTGGCAAATATCCACTATTATAAATACCAGCATTATTTTTAGCAACTTCCAAATTATTGTTTGCAATTTTAATTCCAAAGTTATTTTCTAAGGTAATTTCTAAAGCTTGTTTTTTTGTTAAAACCTCTTGAGAAAACCCTTGTAAAATGACGAAAAAAAGAACGATTGCTATTTTAATTTTATTACATTTCATCTTGATCAAATTTAGATTCTATAATAGCTCTCTCTACTTCTTCTTTTGTTATCTCATTCCCTGTAATTAGCCACTTTATTCTCATCTTAATAGCATTTGATACAGATAACATCATTGGCAACATTATTAAAGTTAAGATGGTTGCAATAGCAATACCATATGCAATAGAAATTGCCATTGGAATTAAAAATTGTGCTTGTCTACTTTTTTCAAAAATTAAAGGTGCTAAACCTGCCACTGTTGTTAAAGAGGTTAAGAAAATTGCTCTAAAACGAGATTGACCTGCTTTTATTAAAGCTTCATCATATTTTAAACCTTCCTTTAGGAAATTATTAAATTTACCAATAAGCACCAAACCGTCATTTACCATAATTCCTATCAAGGCAATAATACCCAAAAAGGATAAAATTCCGATTGCCATATTATGAATATAATGTCCCCAAATAACACCAATCATACTAAATGGTATCATAATAATTAACAAAATTGGCTGACTGTAAGAACGAAAAGTAAATGCAATTACAATATAAATTAAAAGTAAAATAATTGGCCCAATAAGCACTAAAGAATCTGTAGTTTTGTTGGCCTCTCTCTTTTGCCCCTCATAGAGAGGATTTACTGTTGTATACCTAGACAATATTTCTGGCATAATATTCGTTTTAATATTCTCTAAAATATCTGATTCACTCGCACTTAAATCTTTTAAATCTGCTGTAATTTGAATCTCTCTTTGTCCTTCTAAATGATTTATAGAAATATCTCCTCTTTCTATTACATATGTTGCAATTTCAGAAAAAGGAACTCGAACTCCTATTGGAGTTATAACACGCATATCGTCTAAATTCTTAATAGAAGACCTATCTTTTTTATCATACCGAACCCAGACTTTTATTTCATCTTGGCCCCGTTGAAAACGTTGTGCTTGAAAACCAAAAAAACCTGCCCTTACTTGAGACATAACAGTTTGCAGATTTAACCCCAACAAATAAGCATTATCTTTTAGAACAATTCTCACTTCTTTAATACCCGCTGGATCATTGTCTATAACATCTTTTAACAACGGATTATTTTCTAAAGCTTGTTTTAACTCTTCTTTAGCTGCTTTTAATTCTTTAATATCATTTCCTAATAAGGAAATCGCAACAGGGCTTCCCCCAAAGTTACCACCAGAGCCAAAAACCAAACTCTCTACACCATAAACTTTACCTACTTTTTCTTGAATTGCATTTGTAATTTCTGGTGATGAAAAATCTCTCGCCTCACCGGGTAAAAGATTTACAGTTAAACTTCCGTTTGCACTTCCAGGGCCTACTCTTCTTATTATATTTTCTATAATAGCAATATTACCTGTTTGTTTTTTTGTATATTCTTTATTTACCAACCATACTTTTTCTTCTATTGAAGATATTAAAGAATCTGTAATATTCTCATTCGTTCCTTGTGGCATATTTAAAGAAATCTGAATACGATCACTTGCAACTCTTGGAAAAAAAGAACTTTTAATAACACCTCCTTTTAAAGCAGAAACACTAATTAATAGCGAGGCAATAAACATACAAAATATAAAGACTTTGTTATTTAAAGAGAATTTCAAAAATGGTACATAGTACCCATCTCTAAACTTCCCTAAAAATGTATCTGCATTTTTATTAATTTTCTTGAAAAAACGATCAATTTTATTTGTTTTTACAGCTTGTTCGTTCTCTAATTTTTTTCTTTCTAAGGCTTTAGAATGTGCAATATGTGCAGGTAAAATTATTAACGCTTCAATTAAAGAAACTGCTAACGTAAGTATTACAATTGTAGAAACTTCACCAAAGAAGCTTCCGATTCTACCATCAACAAAAAAGAAAGTGGAAAACGCAATGATAGTGGTTAAAATAGCCGAAACGATAGGCGGAATAACCTCCATGGTCCCGTCTATAGCTGCTCTAATTTTAGACTTACCTAAATCATAGTAATGATGATAAATATTTTCTCCGATTACAATTCCGTCATCGACCAAAATACCGATCACAATAATCATCCCGAATAATGACAATACATTAATGGTAACTCCCAATTGAGCAGCAAAAATAAACATACCTAAAAAAGAGATGGGCAACCCAAAAGCCACCCAAAAAGCTAAACGTAAGTTTAAAAACAGTGCCAAAAAGAAGAGTACTAAAAGTATTCCTGAAATTGCGTTTTTAGTCAATAACCTAGTTCTGTCATTTAAAGTTGTACTTCGATCACTAGTAATATTTAATTGAACATTTTGTTGTACTTGGTTGTATTTATAGATGTATTCTTTAATTTTATCTGCAGATGAAATTAAATCTTCATTGTTAGTGTTACTTACTGTTATATCAATAGCTAAATCACCATTGTAAAATAACCTGTCTGGATTCTCTGACCAAGCGTCTCTTAATTCTGCAACATCTTTTAAACGAATAATATTTCCATTAATCTCTGTTCTAACAATTAGGTTTTGTAACTCAACACCATAATAAGAGCGATTACTAGCACGAATTAAATAATCTTCATCTGCAGTTTTTATATTTCCACCTGTGATTAAAATATTAGAATTACGGACCGCATTTGCTACTTCAGTAATCGATAAATCAAAAGCTCTTAAATCGTTTTCACGAACTGCAATTTCTATTTCTTCATTTGGATATCCGGTAATCGCAACTTGAGAAATTCCTTCAATTCCACGAATATCATTTTCTACGTTTCTAGCATATTGTTTTAAGGCCTTTAAAGAAACATTTTCTCCACTTAAGGTAAAACTAATAGTTGGCCTATTATTTTCAACTTTAGCAATTACGGGTGGTTCCATTCCTGATGGAAAAGAGGGAACTCTATTTACTGCATTTTTAACATCAGATAAAACAACATCTATGTTTTTCCCCTTTTCTACCTCTACATTTACGCTTGCTGAATTTTCTCTTGAAACAGAGGTTACTCTTTCTACACCAACAATTCCTTTTAAATTATCTTCAATTTTAAGCACTACACCTTCTTCCATTTCTGCGGGAGAAGCTCCTGGGTAAGCCAATGAAATCCTTATTAATTGTGAATCTACCAAAGGGAAAAAGGAAGATTTCATACTAATTGCGCCTAAAATTCCAAAACCAAAAAATGCAATTATAATTACATTTACCGCCACAGGATATTTTATAAAGTAAGTAATAATTTTTTTCATGTATTACTTCTTTTTATTAATTTTTACAATCATACCGTCAAATGCTCCAGGTACCGTCTTCACTAGTATTTTTGCTTTGTTCTTCAAACCTTTTATGACAACAGTTTTTGCACCAAAATAAGCAGGTTCCACTTGAAATAATGTTAAAATACTATCTTTTTTTATTAGATAAACGCCTTTATTATCTATCAATAATTTTCTAGAAATTTCAACGGCATTTAAAATTGTTTTTGCTTGCAAGTTTGCTTCCAAAAACATCCCTTCTTTTAAATCCTTGTGTTTAACCTCTATAAAGGCTTTTATAGTTTGAGAAACTTGATCTACTCTACCATTTACACGTACTACTTTTCCTGTATATTTTTTTGTTTTTTCTAAATTAGAAAGCATAACAGAATTCCCTAGTTTTAATAGAGATGCAAATTCTGCATTAATAGAAACTTCCATTTCATAAATACTCGGATCTATATACTCCCCTAATTTCTGTCCAACTCTAACTAAAGTTCCAGGACTAACCAACGCTTCTGTTAATGTTCCAGAAAAAGGTGCTTTTAATTGATATTTAGCAAAACGGACTTCTAAATTCTTTAGATTGTAATATGCTGTTAAAATTCCGCGCCCTGAAATAAAATACTTTTCTTTGTCTGAAGAAAAAGAAGGCAATATTGGCACACTTTTATTCATATTAAAACTTTGCAAATACATTTCCCAAGTTTTAAACTCTACAGGGTAATCTAGACGCAAATCTGGTAAAACGGCCGTAATTAAATTGTATAGATTACTTTTTTGAGATTGTAAAGTCGCATAAAACTCATCACTATTAATACTTAATAAAGTTTCGTTTTTATTGAAATTTGTTCCCGCTTTAAAGGCTTTGAATGCTGGTTTTAAAACACCTTGTACTTCTGAGAATAATTCTATTCTATTTTTTGCCATCAAATTTCCACTCGCAGATAAAATAATAGGAATATCTACATTCTGAACCTTTTCTACAAAAACTGTCTTTATTTGCTTTTTGAATTTTGGTTTTGGTTTTCGATTTTTTTCTACCAACTGATTACCAAAAAAAACAGCTGCTGCAACTACTAAAACACCAAGAATGGCTAAAATAATTCTTCTCATAATAAATAAAAATTTACCTCTTCTTATTAGAAAAGGTATTCATAATTTGTGCAAAGATACTAATTAGACCAAAGAGATCTTATAAGGTTTAAAAGGGAATATAATAAACATTTTAAATTGATCTTTTCAATTTAAAGTTTCTGTAACCACTTTTTTTTCAGCATCTTTAACCTTTAAAAAAGAATACGCTCTATTTACTATTACAAAATACTAAAATCTCAATTAATTAATTTGATCTTTTGTAAAAATACAAGCACTGCATTATTTTACACTTCTGTAGCAGCAATTCCTTCCCAAACTTGGGAGGCCTTAGATTGTGCAGATAATATTTATTTCAATCCTAAATTTTTAAATTCTTTAGAAAAAAACCATTCAGAAATTACTTTTTCATATATCGTATTAATTGATAATCATAAGCAACCAATTGCTTTTGCTAGTATAAAAATTATTGACTTTTACTTAGAAGGAATTAAAAACGATTTAGAATTTTTAAAAAATATTGGCAGAAAACTATATATATTTCCAAATAAAAAACCATTAAAACTTTTAATTTGCGGGAACACATTTGTAAGCGGAGAACATGGCGTTTTTATTAAGAAAAATCAAGATAAAAAAGCAATTGTAAAAGAACTTGCGAAAAGCATTAATCATTTTGTAAATTCTAATAGAATATTAAAAAAACAGATAGATGCATTCCTACTAAAAGACTTTGCAGAAGAATCTCTTTTTATTACAGATGAGTTAAAGGATTATAAGTATCACGCCTTTTCTGTAGCACCGAATATGAAGCTTCAATTAGAGGAAAATTGGCACAATTTTGATGACTATTTGGCGTCAATGAAAACAAAATTTAGAGTAAAAGCAAGAAAAGCATATCAACAAAGTGCAGAACTTTTAATAAGAGAAGTAACTTTAAATACTTTTGAAGAACAATTACCAAAAATGACTACTTTGTACGAAAAAGTTGCTACCAATGCTGGCTTTAATTTGGGTAATTTTAATTTAGAAACTTATAGAGATTTAAAAGAAAAACTGGGTGATGATTATATTTTAAAAACCTATTGGCTAGAAGATAAAATGGTGGGCTTTGTCTCTGGCGTGGTAAATAAAAACTCTTTAGATGCACATTTTGTAGGCATTGATTATCAGATAAATAGAACATATGCCATTTACCAAAGAATGCTATATGAATATATAAAAATTGGCATTAGTAAAAAATTAAAAATAATTAATTTTGGCAGAACCGCAAGCGAAATTAAAAGTTCTATTGGTGCAATTCCCCAAGATTTAACCATGTATCTTCGTCACAAGAAAACCGTAAAAAACAAAATTTTAAAGTTATTTTTGCAAAGAGTTCAACCGACTCCGTTTCAACAAAAATTTCCTTTTAAAAAATAGAATAAATGCAAACTAGCCAAGAATTAATTGCCCTTTTAGACTTAAAGAATTTAGGGAATAACACCTTTAGTGGAGATAGTTATACCGTTGGAAGTCCAAATGTTTTTGGTGGCCAGGTTTTAGCACAAGCTGTAAATGCTGCCTATAGAACCATACCAGAAAACCGCTTTTTACATTCTTTACATAGTTATTTTTTAGAGGCAGGAGACTTAACAGTTCCTATTCAGTATAAAGTAGAAGAAATGCGAAATGGCGGAAGTTTTTCTACCCGAAGAGTTACTGCAATTCAACACGATAAATCCATTTTTATTTTAGCTGCGTCATTTCATAAAAAAGAAGAGGGTTTTGAACATCAAACAAATTTTGATGCGAACATAAAGCAGCCCGAAGAATTATTAAGTTGGGACGATATGTTAGCACAATTTGGTGATTTCTTACCAAAATCTACAAAAGCCTTTTTAAGTGTAAAAAGACCGATAGAATTTAAACCTGTAAGAGTTCCAAATCCGTTAGACCCAAAAGATTTACCAGCAACAGAACAAGTTTGGTTTCGTTTAAAAGGTGAAAAAATAGATTTAGACCATAGAACAAAACAAGAAATTCTTACCTACATATCTGATTACAATGTCTTAAATGCTGCTTTTAACCCAAACGGGAGTAAGTTTAGTTTTGCAAATACCCAAACAGCTAGTCTAGATCATTCAATGTGGTTT
>Ga0209279_10001303_pt1 | contig 13518 bp, 14 predicted proteins | sample CoawatmetaG00DNA_3_FD_187508 | JGI IMG/M metagenome (GOLD analysis project Ga0209279, IMG submission 187508) | Marine microbial communities from the West Antarctic Peninsula - Coastal water metaG006-DNA (SPAdes) (version 2) | ecosystem: Environmental > Aquatic > Marine > Coastal ... | reverse complement strand
AAATCTTGGTTAACAAGACAATCTAAAATAGTTGCTGAGAAAGCCATATCAGCAGATATTATTATTACTTCTGCCTTAATTCCTGGCAAAGCACCGCCACAATTATTATCTGAAGAAACAGTAAAGAGAATGAAATTTGGATCAGTTATAGTCGATATGGCTGCAGGCAGTGCTTCTGACGGATCAGGAAATTGCCCACTAACTCAGAATAATAAAGTTAATCAGTTAGAAAACGTAACCATAATAGGTTTTAATAACTTACCAAGCATGTTAAGTACAGATGCCTCTGCTCTGTATTCTAGAAATATTTTTGAATTTACAAAATTATTAATCAACGAATCGGGCCAGTTGTTTATAAATGACAAAGATGAATTGGTGACAGAAACATTAATATCGAAAAACACTAAAAAGGGATAAAAATGACGGAGTTATTAACAGTTCAAAACATAACTATATTCGTTTTGGCTATATTTGTTGGATATCACGTAGTCTGGAATGTAACTTCAGCTCTGCATACACCGTTAATGTCAGTGACAAATGCAATTTCTGGCATAGTCATCGTAGGTGCAATATTGCAAGTTGTTGAAATTAACGGAGAAATAATAACATTTAGCAGCATTTTAGGAGCATTTGCCATATTTTTTGCAGCCATAAACATTTTTGGGGGATTTTTTGTTACCCAAAGGATGTTAGAGATGTTTAAGAAAAAAGAGAAAAAAGTGGAGGCTACAAATGGAAAATGAAGCATTTGCGATGATTAGCTATTTAATAGCTGCAATATTTTTTATATTGGCTTTGAGGGGATTGTCATCCCCAACTTCTTCAAGATTGGGAAACATGTTTGGTATGGTGGGGATGGGTATTGCAATTATTACCACTTTACTGATTGGCACTAATTTAATTTCTTTATTAATAGCGATCCCCTTAATATCAGGAGCATTTATCGGTATTTACGTAGCTAAAAAAGTAGAGATGACTAAGATGCCGGAATTAGTAGCTCTAATGCATTCATTTGTGGGTTTGGCGGCAGTGCTAATTGCGACAGCTGCGGTTCTCAATGTTGCAGAGATGCATACTGTAGTTCAAAGGTTTGAATTGTTTATTGGTGCCTTCATAGGGGCGATTACATTTTCAGCATCCATTATTGCATTTGGAAAATTATCAGGCAAGTTTGGGGCAAACCCATTTATTTTTAAAGGCCAGCATTTACTTAATTTAGTATTGGCTATTGTTATGATTGTTGCCGGCGTAATATTTTTTCAAACAGAATCGCTAACAGCATTCTTCGTAATGCTCTCAATTGCATTATTTTTAGGTGTTACGCTGATTATTCCAATTGGCGGTGCTGATATGCCGGTCGTGGTTTCAATGCTTAATAGTTATTCTGGTTGGGCAGCGGCTGGGATAGGGTTTACCCTAAATAACTCAGTACTTATTATTGCAGGGGCTTGTGTCGGGTCTTCCGGCGCTATCCTCTCATATATAATGTGTAAAGCAATGAATCGCTCAATCATTTCAGTAATGCTGGGTGGCTTTGGTGGCGAACAAAGCACACTTCAAACCGATGATAAAGAAAGGAACGTCAAGTCTGGTTCAGCGGATGACGTGTCATTTTTAATGTCAAATGCAGACTCGATTATCATAATTCCAGGGTATGGTTTGGCTGTCGCTAGAGCCCAACATGTGCTTCAGGAGCTCACAGAAAAGCTAATTGCAAAAGGTATATCGGTGAAATATGCCATTCACCCAGTTGCAGGAAGAATGCCGGGTCACATGAATGTATTATTGGCTGAGGCCGACGTACCTTATGAGCAGGTCGTTGAAATGGAAGATATTAATAGTGAATTTAGTCAAACTGACTTAGTTCTTGTTATTGGGGCAAATGACGTGGTTAATCCAGCAGCAAAAACACCTGGGAGTGCTATTTACGGAATGCCAATTCTAGAAGCAGATAAAGCAAAAATGATTATTGTTAATAAAAGATCAATGTCACCTGGATACGCAGGTTTAGATAACGAGCTTTTTTATTCTGACAAGACAATGATGCTATTTGGAGATGCAAAAAAAGTAGTAGAAGATTTAGTTAAGAAAATATAAAAAAAGGGCCTCAAAGGCCCTTTTTAGAAATTTAAGAAAGAATTATTTAATCAGCAACAACATCATCAGAATTTAGTTCCTCATTAACTATTTCTTCATTTACAACTTCATCAATGGCAGCAATTTCTTCATTTTGCATATAATTGGTATAAACCATATACCCACCTATAATAATAACAATTAAGATGATAATATTTTTTAACATGAATAATCCTTAAAACAATGAATGTATGAGCATGTTAGCACATTATACTAGAGGTAAATAACATACAATTAAATTATGTACGAAGCATTTGAAAATCTTACGGATTTATATTTATCAGAATTTATTTTAGCGATCCTGATCATATCTATCATAATTGTCGTAATGTCTATTTTTCATATAGTAATGACACCGGATGACAGCCAGCCAGTAATAAGTAAAAAAATAAAACCAATAAAAAAACAAGCTAAAGAGCCAAGAATTAAATATAGCAAAGAATTTTTAAAAAGAGTAAAAGGTATTAATTTAGATCTAAGGGATCAAGACAAATTAAATTGAATTTTATTTAACCAAACATCTCTACTTAACAAGTAAGCTATTAATTTATGTTTACCTGGCTTCATAGACTTACTCCTCCCTTTTAGTTTATGAAGCCTCTTTTAGGGAAAATTAACGGGATATTTTATACTGAGTAGGGCAAAAAGCTCTTGTAACTTTCGATGATCGAAGCTTTAAATGTTTAATAGATTTTTCTTTTACTCTTTTCCTCCAAAGCTTATATGAAGATTTTTTTAAATTAGCTTGCATAAATCTCATTAATTTTGCTTCATCCAATCCATAATTACTTAAGATAGCCTCAAAGGGTGTACGGTCTTCCCAAGCCATTTCAATAATTCGGGAGGTATCTTCTTCTGTAAAATTTGAGTTAACTTTAGACACTACTAGTTAAATTTATTGCCTATATTGCTAAAATAAGAAGCAAACAGTAACAAAGCAATAAACTTAATGCTATTGATATGTGAATTAAATATGCAATTAAAATATTCATTTTGTGCATTATATGAGTATTTTACATTTAGCTTGCTAATAAGAATCATTATTATTTTCATTTAAAGAAGAAATGTTAGGACTTACTTTTTTGATCCAAAGTTCCATAAAGTCACTTTGCCAAACATAGCCAAATTAAAAATTAATATCGCACAGTAACCAACAAAAACGTATATCCATAAATCGTAATAAAATTCATATGGGTCTTTACTTAAGTTTTCCATAAAAAATTCTATATAAATAATAAGACCTAGATAAATGGTATTGAGGATAGAAAAAAAATTTAAAACCACTTTACGAAAATTCATAGTTTATTTTAATAAAATTAATTGAGGAATGGTCGATTGATCTGACCAAACAATAGCATTTTGCTTGAAAGTATTACCAAGTTTTTTGGCAGCATCTAAGGTGATACCAAGAACGAGAAAACTTTTTTCTCCCGGCCATTTATTATCAGGACAAATACCTTCAGCAAGTATGAAGGGAAGCATTTGTTTACCTAAAATTGCTTCTAGTTGAAAATTATTTTGTTTATTGTCATCATCTCTTGTTTCATGGCCCATCGGGTTATAGCCTGTTAAAACTGCACTTTCAGTTACACTATATTTTTCATATAGTTTATTTAAACCTGTGCTTTCGACTCCAATATTTATAACAAACGGTGGCCTATCATAAATGTGATAATTTGCATTATTGTATGACTGTATATGAACGGAGTTTACATTCGTAAAGCTTGGCTCTTTTTTTATTGTAACTAATTGATCAGGTTTGTCCAAAGAATCAGCTCGGCCATGATTAACATCTGCATGGTGTTGCTCATCATCCCTAACAACTTTAATCACATCTAGTAACTTCGCATCGCTTGGTAGATTCCAATAATCAATAGCAATTTGAGGTGCATCGACGTTTAAAGATAAGTCTGAAGACACTTGTTCATAGTAGGAGGTATAACTGATTACAGCTTCGTCCTCGAAATAACCAACAAGCCTATGAGCAGTTCTTGGAAAAAAAACATACAATAAAAAATAAAAATTCCAAAATATTGCTTGAGCAGCAAGAATAACGAGTCTTTCATACCACTTTGGCTGGGCAATCTCGATAAAAGTCATCAAATGCATTCTTTCATTTTCTGCTTCATCAAGAAGAATTTTTATCCAACCCCGATCACTCTGCATTTTTCTTAAACAAGTCAAATGAATCCACATTCCACCAACCATTCCTGGAACTGCTGCAACAGTTTCTAGAACGACCGCTCTATGACCATAGCGTTTTGCGAAAAAAGTATCTGCAAAGAAACGAAGAGTTTTGGTGATAATTAAAGCGACGTGGTCGCTAATATTTTCAGGTGATCGGTGTTGATTCATTAATGAAATCCATTTAAAGGAGCATTTTAATTTAAATGATAATCTTTCGCGAGCATTAAATACTTTAAAATATAGTTAGTTAGATTTTTTTAAATCGTTTCTAATATTTTCAATAATATAATTTGTTATATCAATAGCATTTTGTTCACCGCCTGCCATTGTACTTGAAGTCATATAGTTTCCATCAATAATTATTGTTGGTACCCCTGTAGCTCCAGCATCTTTAAAAATTTTATAAGATTTTTTAAGTTTTGTATCAATCGAAAAGCTATTAAAAGCAGATTGAACTTCTTTCTTATCAAGCCTGCCATTTAAAGTGACCCAGTCGATAAGTGCTTTCTCATTATTTGGATCAAGATTTTTTTCTTTGTGGATAGCTTCAAATAATTTTTCATGTAATTTACTTTCTAAGCCAAGTGTCTCTAGGGCATAGTAAGCCTTTGCACCTGCAATCCAACTTTTTCTAGGAATAGCGGGGACTCTTTTAAAAATAACGTCATTAGGAAGTGAATCTGCCCACTTTGTTAGATATGGATCCATGGAGTAACAATGAATACAACCATACCAAAAGAGCTCTATGACTTCTATTTTACCCGGTGAGGAAGTTTCAATTTCTTTTTTAGTTTGCTTAAAGTTAGCATTCAATTTTGGTTCAACTGCAAAAACTATTGTTGATAAAAATAGTGACAATAATAAAATATATTTTTTCATAGTGTTCATATCCTTTAATTTAGTCTTCTTTAGGGGTAGTTAATTTAATTAAGTTCGCTTTAAATCCTTCAAGAAAAAGCTTTTCTCGACTATCTTTTGCATTCTCATAGCTCTCATATGGACCAACACTAACTCTATGAAAAGTATTTGCTCCAATTTTAGCAGTCATTACAACAGACTCATAACCCATAAGTGCTAATCGAGCTTTTAAATTAATGGCGGCTCTTTTTTTTGAAAATGCTCCTACTTGAATGAAATAAAGCACATTTCTATCATTAGTAACTATGGTTTCTTGATCTTCTCCAGCAGATTTAGAATAAGCTTCTATATTTGTGTCTTCATCAATATTGATTACATCTTCATCACCTAAAGCAGAGTTAACCTCAATGCATGACCCTTCAGTCTTTTTGGATATAAAAGGACTTTTGCCACTTGTTACCAAAAGGGTAATGATGATTGCAATAACTATGCCAAGAAAAATACCAAAAAATAAGCCATTTGCAAAGGGGGTTCCTTTGCGCTTTTTTTGTTCACTAGATTCTTTGTTATCGACCATTATTTTTTCCTTTTTACATTTTATTAGGCGCACTAATTCCAAGCAAATTCAAACCATTACTTAATATAATCTGGGTTGCGCGTATAAGGGCAAGTCTGTTTTCCATAACATTCTTATTATCAATAAGAAATTTTGTATCATTATAATAGCTATGAAATTCTGCTGCACAATCCTTAAGATAGTTAGCAATTTGGTGGGGAGCTAATTCTTCAGCAGCTTGAAGAACCACTTCTGGAAATTCACTAATACTTTTAATAAGCCTCAGTTCATTTAAGTTTTTTATAATTTCTCCATCTGTAACAGAAAGGTTTTTTTTATCTCCATCCCATTGCTCAAGCACTCTTGAGATTCTGGCGTGAGCATATTGTATATAATAGACTGGGTTTTCATTGTTTTTTGTTTTGGCCAGATCAATATCAAAAACGAGCTGTGAGTCTGGCCTCCTTGACGTTAAAAAGTACCTAGTTGCATCACAGCCAACTTCATCTATAAGATCTCTTAAGGTTACATAGCTACCTGCTCTTTTTGAAATTTTTACTTCTTTTTTATTCTTCATAACCGTTATCATTTGATGAAGAACATATTCAGGCCAATTAAGGGGGATATCTTTTTTTAAAGCTTGTAGCCCACCCCTTACGCGATTGATTGTGCTGTGATGATCAGCCCCTTGTTCGTTGATGACTCGTTTAAATCCCCTTTCCCATTTATCGAGATGGTAAGCAATATCAGGAACAAAATATGTATATTCACCGTCAGTTTTTTTCATGACTCTATCTTTATCGTCACCAAATGAAGTCGTTTTGAGCCATAAAGCACCGTCTTTTTCATATGTGTGCCCATTTTCAACTAAAATTTTAATAATTTGTTCGACTTTTCCATTTTCATATAAGGAAGATTCAAGGCTAAAGATATCAAAATCTACATTAAAAGCAGCAAGGTCCAAGTCTTGTTCATGGCGAAGATAGGCAATACTAAAGTCTTTAAGATCTTGAAAATTATCAGTATCTCCAGAGGATCTAAGCATGGTATTTTTAAAATTAAACTCCTCCTTACTTAAAAACCGATCTGCAATGTCATTAATATATTCACCTTGATAACCATCTTTAGGAAAATTTTTATCTGAAGGGAGTATTTTTTTTGCTCTTGCTTGGACAGATAAAGCTAAGGAATTAATTTGTGAACCTGCATCATTATAATAAAATTCTTTTGTTACATCCCAACCTGTAGCTGCTAGAAGACGGGATATAGAGTCACCAATAGCGGCACCTCGACCGTGACCAACATGAAGAGGCCCCGTAGGATTAGCTGATACAAATTCTACTTGTATTTTTTGTTTCCTCCCAAAAGCAGACTTACCAAAATCTTCTTTTTCAATCAAAATTGTATTAATTAATTTAACGCGGGCTTTTGAACTTAAGAAAAAATTAATATAACCTGCCCCCGCTATTTCAACTTTTTCTATTAATGGCGAAGTTGGAATATTTTTAACTATTTCTTTGGCTATTTCAAGCGGTGATTTTTTTTGAATTTTTGCTAATGGGAGACTAACATTAGTGGAGAAATCACCATGTTGAATTTGTTTTGGCCTACTAACTTGAACGATATTTTTATCAAAATTATCAACTAAATCTTTAATCGCATTATCAAGTAAATTGGTTAGATAATCTTTCACAAGGTTACAATATAAATATAAACGAATATTTTACCCTATCTATTGTTGTGTGGTTATGTGATTGAGGAACTTTCTTAAATTGACTAAAGATCAAAAAATACTAAAAATTGCTTTAGATGTCCCCGTCAATAAATTATTTGACTACATCTCCGCAGATTCAGATATAAAAATTGGTCAATATGTGAAGGTTTCTTTTGGTAATAGAACATTGATAGGGATTTGTTGTGAAATAGCAATCGAATCAATTGTACCCATCGATAAACTTAAATCGATTGTCAGCATAGAATCTGAAGTTATTTTTGATGCATCCATGCTAAAACTTCTATATTTTGTTTCTGATTACTATCATCATCCTATTGGTCAAACCATAATGTCCGTTGTACCAAGTAGAATAAGAAATAATTCATTAACTTTAAAAAAGAAAGAATTAATATTTAAAGCAAATGCAACTCTCACTAATGTGGTAATTGATGATTTACCCTCAAGACAGCTTCGTTTGAAAAAGGTTGCTTATGCAATTTTAAAAAAACAGTTAAGACAAAAAGATTTAAACAAACTAGTATCTAATGGAATCGAGTGTGTTCAAAGGCTTGAAAATATGGGATTAATATCTTCTGAAATATTCACCCATAAAATAAATAGATCGCATATTAATCAGCCAGCTTTGAATAAAGAACAAAAAAAAGTGATTGATGGGATCAAAAATAATAAATCGTTTACGCCTTGGTTGATTCATGGGGTTACAGCAAGTGGTAAGACAGAAATTTATATGAATTTGATCACAGAATTTTTAAGAAATTCTAAAAGTCAGGCCTTAGTTTTAGTACCAGAAATTAATTTAACGCCTCAATTAGAAGAGAGGTTTCAAAATCGTTTTTTAGACAAAAAGATTGTGGTGCTTCATAGCTATTTGTCAGATATCGAAAGACTTGATAACTGGAGGGAGGCAAAGACAGGTAAAGCCGATATTGTAATAGGAACAAGGCTAGGTGTTTTTACGCCTATGCCTCATTTAAAAATTCTTATTATTGATGAAGAACATGATCCTTCTTTTAAACAAAGTGAAGGCTTACGATATCATGCCAGAGATGTCGCTATGATGAGAGCAAAAAATTTGGACATTCCAGTTGTCATGGGGTCAGCGACACCATCTTTAGAAACATGGTACAAAGCCATAAATGCCAAACAAAACTTTCAATATTTAAAGTTAGACTCAAGGGCCGTTAGTAACTCAACATTACCGATCATTAAAACAATTCAAGTTAATGATAAAACAAAGCTTGAAGTTTCCAAGCAAGTCATTGATGCAATTCAAAATAGAATAGATAAACAAGAACAAACGATAGTATTTATTAATCGCAGAGGTTACTCACCCGTTTTGATCTGTTCGTCATGCGGTTGGGTTGCTGAATGTGAACGTTGTTCATCTCGATTAGTGGTTCATCTTCAAAAGAAGCGCCTTAAATGTCATCATTGCGGCTTTGATCAAAAAATCACCAATGCATGCATTGATTGCGGAAATACAGATTTATTTCCTTTAGGAACAGGGACCCAAAAAATAGAAGATGTATTGAAATATCATTTCTCCAAAGCAAAAATAGAAAGAGTTGATCGTGATACTACACACTCAAAAAAATCTATTGAGAATCTATATTTAAAAATGAATAACAGACAAATAGACATTGTTATTGGTACACAAATGTTAGCAAAAGGCCACGACTTTCCTTATGTCACTTTAGTGGTTGTTTTAGATGCAGATAATGCATTATACAGTCCAGATTTTCGAGCAAGCGAAAGATTATTTTCACAATTGATGCAAGTCTCAGGTCGGGCAGGAAGAGGAAAGATTAAAGGAGAAGTGTTAATACAATCCGTTTTTCCAAATCACAATTTGTTTGATTCGTTGAAAGCTCATGATTTTAATTTATTTAGCAATCAACTGCTTAGAGAGAGAGAAAGCATGGGGTTATCACCTTTTAGCTACAATGCATTATTAATGGTGCAATCAAAAAATTTAAAAATTGCAAAACAATTTATATTTGATGTTTCAGGTTGGGTGAAAGATGCTTCATTAGACACTGTAGAAGTTCTTGGACCATCAAGGCCAACTTTGGAAAAACTTAGAGGATTTGAACGTTTTCAATTATATATTCAAGCATCTTCCAGACAAGAACTTCATAAGATGTTAAAGCCATGGATTTCTCAAATAAGACAACATCCACTTGTGAATCGAGTAAAATGGAGTGTTGACGTTGACCCGACGGATTTATAATTAATGAGACATTTGTTATCACCACCAACAGTAATGACATTTTCTGCAACTGATCCAACAGGTGGCGCAGGTCTTCAGGCAGATATATTGACACTGGCAAGTATATATTGCCACCCTATTTCAATTACGACAGCTATTACTGTTCAAGATACGACTGGAGTTGAATTAGTATCACCTGTAGATTCGCAATTATTAAAGCAACAAGCAATAACTATTTTAAAAGATGTAGAGGTTGCTGTATTTAAACTAGGTTTATTGGGGAGTGTTGAAAATATAAAAGCTATATCAGAAATTCTTGAAACCTATCCTGATATACCAGTCGTGCTTGACCCTATTATTGCCTCAGGCCGAGGTGATGTTTTAATGAATGATGCAATGAAGAAAGCGATGATTCGCTTGATATTTCCGCAGACAACGTTAATAACGCCAAACAGCATAGAGGCGAGAAAATTAGTTTGTTATGATAATGAAGATTTTGAAAGTATATCAATTTCAGAAAGTGCCGAACGACTGTTCAATCTAGGGTGTAAAAATCTTCTCATCACAGGTGGGGATGAAAAATCGACTGCTGTCACTAATACTCTTTATTTAGAAAATGGTGAAATTATTCCCTTTGAATCAGAACGCTTACTTGACGAGTACCATGGATCAGGATGTACTTTAGCTTCCTCTATCGCTGGATTTTGTGCCCAAGATTATTCTTTAAAAGAGGCTGTAAATGAAGCGATACACTTTACTTCACTTGCTTTAAAAAATGCATTTAATATTGGACATGGCCAACTAATCCCCGATAGATTTCACTGGATATTTAATAATAGTTCATATGAGGAAGATGAGGATGGCAATAATCCAACCCACCATTAAAGGTATATATGCAATTACACCTGATCAGAAAAATACTGAAATTCTGTTAAAACAAGTAAGAGACTGTTGTGAGGGCGGCATCAACATTTTACAATATCGATCTAAATTGCTTCCTTGGAAAACAAGACTCGAACAAGCGAAGGAAATAAAAAGGGTGACAGACGAATACCAAATACCATTTATAATAAATGATGATATTGAAATTTGCTTACAATTAGATACTTTTGGTATACATTTGGGCAAAGATGATGAAAGTATCAAAAATGCGCGTTCAGCTCTTGGGGCGAATAAATGTATAGGCATGTCCTGTTATAATCAGCTTGATAGAGTAGAAATGGCAATAAGAAATAAAGCTGATTACATTGCTTTGGGAGCTTGTTTTGAAACTAAAACTAAACCTACTGCTCCTATAGTATCTCTAGACATGATTAGAAGGGTAAGGCAAGAATATGATATTCCTACAGTGGCAATCGGAGGGATAAATATTGATAACATAGGATCTTTGAAAGAAACGGGCATTCAATGCTTTGCACTAATAAATAGTATATTTTCTTCTACGGATATCATATCGACAATTAACCAATTTAAGTCAAAAATTTAAGATGAATAAAAATAAAGAATTATTTGAACAATCAGAGGTATTTATTCCAGGAGGAGTTAATTCACCCGTTAGAGCATTTGGTTCCGTGGGGGGGACGCCTATATTTTTTAAGGCTGGGATGGGTAGTCGTCTGATTGATGAAAATGATAAAGAATATATCGACTATATTAATTCATGGGGTCCCATGATTGTTGGGCATGCACACCCAGAAATTATTAATGCAGTTAAAGATACAGCAGAGTTCTCGTTGTCTTTTGGCGCGCCGACATCAAGAGAGCTCACAATGGCAGAATTACTCGTTAAATTAGTTCCAAGCATAGAGCAAGTAAGATTAGTCAGTAGTGGGACAGAGGCAACGATGAGTGCGATTCGTGTTGCGAGAGGCTACACCAAAAGGGATAAAATTTTAAAATTTGAAGGTTGTTATCATGGACACGCAGATTCTTTACTAGTAAAAGCGGGTTCAGGTGCTTTAACTTTTGGGCAACCAAGCTCAGCGGGTGTTCCTGCTGATACAGCCAAACACACGCACACCCTTGAATATAATAACGTTACAGCACTTGAGGAATGTTTTAAAAAGATGGGCCACGAATTGGCATGCGTAATCATTGAGCCAGTAGTCGGAAATATGAATTTAATAATCCCAAAAATAGCATTTCTAAATAAATTAAGAGAGTTATGCACAAAATATGACACGGTATTGATATTTGATGAAGTAATGACAGGATTCAGGGTGGCATTAGGGGGAGCGCAATCTTTATATGATGTAACGCCAGATATGACGACACTAGGTAAGGTAATAGGAGGAGGGTTGCCTGTAGGTGCATTTGGAGGAAAAAAAGAAATAATGCAACAACTTGCTCCATTGGGCCCAGTCTATCAAGCTGGCACATTGTCAGGAAATCCCGTTGCAGTCTCTGCAGGTATGAAAACTTTAGAACTAATCCAAAAACCAAATTTTTTTGAAAACCTCTCAAAAACTACAAAATCTCTTGTTGAAGGACTTATTGAGGCAGCCAGGACAAATAATGTTGAATTTTCTGCTCAAAGTGTAGGCGGCATGTTTGGTTTTTATTTTAGTTCTAAGCCACCTGAATCTTTTGAAGAAGTTATGGTCTCTAATAAAGAAAAGTTTAATAAGTTTTTTCATTTAATGCTTGATCAAGGAATTTACTTTGGTCCGTCGGCTTTTGAAGCAGGGTTTGTTTCTTCAGCCCACAGTATGGATGATATTAACCAAACCATTAAGGCCGCAGAAGTTAGCTTTAAAAAGCTTAAATAAAAACAGAAAAATTCATCTAGAACATTGAATTAACAAGGAAAAAACGATAACATTGTCATCCGATTTAATAAATAATTTTTGTAAGCATGAAGCATCATCTTAAACAAAAAAAACAAGGCTTATATAATCCAATTAACGAGCACGACTCCTGTGGGGTTGGGTTTGTAGCGAATATTCATGGCAAGCAAAGTCACAAAATTGTTTCTCAAGGTCTTGAGCTATTAACTAACTTAACTCATAGGGGTGCCACTGGCTACGACCCTAAGCTAGGAGATGGCGCAGGAATTTTAATTCAAATTCCTGACGTTTTTTTTAAAAATGAATTTGAAGCAGATGGTTTAAAGCTTCCACCTCTAGGTGAGTATGCTGTTGGGATGTGTTTTCTTCCTCAAAGCAAAAAAAATCGAGAGTTATGTGAATCAAAAATTAAACAAATTATAGAAGATGAAAAACAAGTTTTTATTAGTTGGCGTGATGTGCCATTTAATAATGATGATATTGCTGATGCTGCAAAAGATGTTCAGCCAATAATAAAACAAGTCTTTATAGAGAGAAATAAGAGCTTAGCTAATCAAGCAGCATTTGAAAGAAAATTATTTGTAATTAGGAAAAGAATTGAAATAGAAATTGGTAAATTATCATTAGACGATCCTGCAAATTTTTATATCTCTTCAATGTCATCAAGAACCGTTGTATACAAAGGCATGCTCATGGCACATGAGGTTGGAGAATTTTTCCCAGACCTTGTTGATGAATCAGCCATATCTGCTATTGCACTAGTACACCAAAGATTTTCTACTAATACGTTTCCGGCTTGGGAGCTTGCGCACCCCTATAGAATGATTGCTCATAATGGTGAAATTAATACGGTTAGGGGAAATATTAATTGGATTAAAGCCAGGGCAGGAAAAATGGAATCAATGCTGCTAGGAGAAGATTTAGAAAAATTGTGGCCACTAATAGATGAAACTCAGTCAGATTCAGCAAGTTTTGATAATTGTTTGGAGTTATTGGTAGCCGGCGGATACAGCCTCCCCCATGCCATGATGATGCTTGTGCCAGAAGCTTG
>Ga0209279_10001290_pt1 | contig 13654 bp, 12 predicted proteins | sample CoawatmetaG00DNA_3_FD_187508 | JGI IMG/M metagenome (GOLD analysis project Ga0209279, IMG submission 187508) | Marine microbial communities from the West Antarctic Peninsula - Coastal water metaG006-DNA (SPAdes) (version 2) | ecosystem: Environmental > Aquatic > Marine > Coastal ... | reverse complement strand
GGGATAGGGCCGCTTGCTATAAGTTCTTGAAGACCAGACATATCGTCTGCAATGTGCCATGTACCTTCTTTAACTTCTTTTTTGTCTTCCTTATCTTTAGCGGCTTTTTTCATTGACTCTTTTTTGTTACCGTCTTTATCCAAGTCTAGAAAGTCTGGCTTTGCAGCTTCATCAACTTCTTTGTCGGCTTGGAGGATCTTTGTATAGATCTTCTTCTTCTTATCAGGGAGTTCCTTGGGCGTGACACTGATCCCTTCATCAGTCTTTGCCATTGCCTTTTTAACTTCTGCAGGATCCATGTCTAGTTCTTTAGCAATCTCTTCTGTACTCATACCTTTTGCTTTTAGGCTGTACATATACTTAATACTGCCTTCTTCCAGGTCATCTTCGTCTAGTTCAACTTCGCCTTCTTTAATTAATCCCATGTTATCTAACTCTTGGAATATAAATTCATACGGATCGCCGTCTCTGCCTTTGGCTGTTCCGTAAGGCATTGCATCACTAAAGTGATCCATTAACTTAGCCATTAGTTCGTCATTGTCTTCGTACTGATTGGACGCTATCATGGCGTCCTCTTCTGGAGATAAGTTTAAGTTGTTTGTAAAACTGTCCATTGCGGCGTATTCGTCGTATTCTGCAATACGATCCATACTTTCTGCATATGCTTCAAAAGGATCAGCTTTAGTTGTCTCTTCAAATGGTGCTTCGTCTTCTTCAACGCTCTCGTCTTTTTTATTAATTTGCTTTATATACATATTAGCAAGTGCAACAGCTTTTTTCTTGTCTGCTTTGTATGCTGGATCTTTAGGGTCTTGTCCAAAGGTTCCGCCAACACTGCCTACTTTATCTGCCATCTTTCCCGCAAAGTTAGCAACCTCGTCGTCCATTGCACGGCTAGCAATATCTGTTAAAATATAACTTAGTAAATTTGGTGAATCCTTATACTGCATTACTTTAATGGTAGGCTCGCCTCTTAGCTGTAAATCACCAGGAACGATAAACTCTCGCTCCTCTGTGTCAGATCGATCACCGTCGTCTACGTTAAGCTCACCATAACCTGGCTTCTTAAATCTGCTAGCAATTTTATCGCCAGTGACGTCTGCGTCATCTTGATTCCATTCACCAATCTCTTTGCCATTAACTATAGCAACAGCACCACTGATATCGCCCTTAATTTCAGCACCATTTTGCTTTGCTGATCTTGACCAATCGTCCCAGTCGTAAAAATCGCCGCTTTTCTTTTCTTGTAGTTGATTACTGTGTTTCATTGCTTTACCCACAGCACCGAGGCTGCCCTCTAATTTACTATCAAAAACTTCTCTTGTAAGTTTTTGTTTTAGGTCATTGATGTCATCTTCACTAACTTCAAAGTCAGTTGGCTCGTAGTTCTCAAAATAGTCTGTGTATCCACGCTGTTTGCTAACTGACTCTAATGTGCTTTTAAGCCCATAATAACGCCCAGTTGCTTTCTCAATAATGTCTTGAGCATCTTCAGTAACATAATCATCTTTGCCTTTAACCCCACGGACAAAACTACGAAGTTCAGTCATCTCTGCCATAATCTCTGAAATATGTGCGCCAAACTCATCTCTAGGATAACCACCGTTACTTACATGGCGAGCCATTGCTCTAGCCCCTGGCAAGTAATTGTTTTCAAACTTAAATCTTTCTCCGTCACTGTTTTCAATATAAACGGCACGAATGTTTCTACTACGTGATCCCATTTTATCTTCATCAACAGTTTTGGTATGCTGAACAATTAGTTTAGCTCCATTTAAGTCTTGGTAGCTCTTTTGTCTACTCCCGTATAGTTTGCTTTCCATGGTTAGCTCTTCCTCTGTCTTATTCTGTTTTGATAGATACTCAAAATCACGTTTGTCTAACCGCTCCTTAGATATATTCTTTGCTTCGTAATTAAGCATGTTCTGTGTTGAGAACTTTCTTAAACCTTTTAAAAATCCATACCAATTATCTTTGGATTCACTATTTGCATCGTCCATAATGTTGGTTGCAAAGTAAACTTTAAGACTGCCCTCATCAACAAGGCTAACTACTACACTTCCTAGTTTGCTTTCATCATTGTGATAGTCAAACTCAAAGAAGCTGGTTTCACTAGGGATAAGAGTACGTGTGCCGTCCTCTTTGCCTAGTGTAAGGTTCTTAAACTGTCCTTTTAGTTTTTCGAATAAATCTCGTGCGGTTGTATCCATTATCATGTATTTATTAAACCTATAACATTACGAAGGGCATGGGTTGGATATCAGAATCACTTGAATCACGTATTTGACTGTCTATTTCAGGTAAAAAATTCCTAAGTTCTGTTGCCATACGCAGGGCAAGGATAGTACTCATTACAAGATCATCAGTCTCTCCAATCTTTGCTGCATAACTCCCACCACTAGCAATGAAGTTTTTAAGTTCACTTACTAATAACTTGCTGTTAATGGTTAGTCTACTAGACTCCACTAACGTTTTTAACTTACTGCATGTAGTGAGTTTGCTTCGTTGTGTTGTGTTAAATCCTTTTCTAAATCGTCTACTGTTCCCGTGTCCCTTAGTTTCACTAAGGAATACACCAGGAAAGTTTTCTTCACCTATGTCAGCAATGCTTATTAGTGCTGCTTCGCCAATAGTGTTGTTCTCTACGCTGTAGTAAACGCTGTTCTTATCGTTAGTTTCTTCAGCAATAATATTGCAAATTTGATGTAGTATCTTAATCTGTTCAGGAATAGGGGTTTTGTTATGTCTCCATTCTGCAACTTGAATCATGCTTGGCGCTTCCAAAACTTGTATAGCGGCTGGATCGCCACCTGTTCCCAGACTAGGATCAAGTGCTACTAAGTAAGTCATTCCTTTTTTAGGCTTTGCATACCATCTAACTGTGCCTTGTTTACTAATGGGTTCAGTTCCTACCATATTAGTTAGTACTAGACTATCAATTAACGTTTCGTCGTTAATAATAAACTCACAACCGTGTTCACGACGGAATCGTTCTTCGCCAATGCGTCCTAGTTCTTCTTCTTTCCATACATCGTCGCGATCAGGATGTTCCCACCAATAACTGCGGTATGCTTTAAATCCATTGATTCCAATCTCTGTTTCGTTACCGTGTGAATCAAAGCATTTGTTAGCATCGCGCCACAATAACGCAAACTGATCTTCGTCACTGTTAGGAGTACTAGTAATAATAGCACTACCACCAGTTGCCAGCGTAGGAGAGATACTAGTCCAGAATTCTTTGGCTATACTTGGTCTAACAAATGCAAACTCATCGCTGTATAGCAACGAAATACTTAAACCACGTCCTGTGTTCTCTGTAGTAGCCTGGGCAATAATACGTGATCCGTTATCAAACTCTATACTGCCTTTGTTATAACTTGTTACCCCTGCTCTAATGTGATTAGGGCATAACTCATAAGCATAGCGGATACGTTGCATGATCTCTTGCGCACCAGCATACTTGTGTGCGGCAATAAGGATAATACTATCAGGAACAAACATTGCTCGCCATAACAAGTATCCGGCCGCTGTTGTAGTCTTACCAGTTTGTCTGGGTAGCATGTTAATATTAAAGCGATAGTTGTGATAAGTTTCTAGAAGTTTTGTCTGATAATCATAGGCTTTGTATAACAACTTACCCTTAACTGGGTGCTGAATATTAAAATAGTTTTTTAAAAAATAAAAAGGACCAGTCTTAGGATGAGCGCAGGCCGCGAAATCTTCTAGTTGCTCTCTAGTAAAAGTTTCTTGCTGATTGCCCTTTTTTACTAATACTCCGTCTAAACTAACTGACACTATCTAACTCCTATAATTAAAGGCGTTACAGGTCTTGACGTAGTTATTCGAATAAATGCACTAATTAAATCAAAGTGTAGGTATAGCATATAAAATAGTTCTCTGTTTAAGATACGGCTTGCTTGCTCATAACTGCTCTTGCCGATGTTCTTATAATAGGTTTTATTTAACCCAGTTTTTTCACCATATTCAGGAAATACACCACTTAGTATTAAACAAGTGTCACCTAGCTCTTTAGCAGAGTAACTTGATCTATGGGTTAACTTAAAGTAGGATTCAGCAAAACTTTTCTGAGGTAAGAAATCTGACTTTTCAACATGACTTGATAACAAGGCAATGATGTAAGTTTCTATGTCGTCGGGTATGCTGAATCCTGTTTCAGCAACAGTTTGCTGAACTACCTTCGTAAATGCCAAGGTATACTCATCTTTCATAATATTACTTATATATGAAAAATACTAGTGCTCTTTTTTAATGATAGTAAAGATTCCATATACTAGTCCAGCATATGCTACCCATTTAATAATTGGGCTAGCAATTAGTGCTAGTACACTGAGTGCGATCAATACGCCCCCGTCCCAACTGGTTCTTTCAGATAATCTTTCTTTAACGTAATTAACGATTTTCATAGTGTCTCTCCTTTAAGGGTATCTATAGTATTACTCCATTGATCCCCAGTTTACCGGATGAGGTTATGTAAAAAAATAAATTTTTACTCGCATGTTATTTATCACTATTTTGCATAGTAACCACAAAAAAACGGTGTCTGAAAAAACAGACACCGTTCGTTTCTTGTAGTATAAGCTAAATTATATTTAACTTACGACTGTGCAAACGTTGAAACGTTAGCAGCAACGCCAGTTCCGGAAGATTCGGTACGAGCTTCTGCCCACCAGGCAGTTCCGTTAAAGGAAAACTTGATGTAACTTCCAATTCCTGGTCCTGCGTTAGTAAGCCCAATCATGTTAAGGAAGTCGTCAGCTGTTCCGTCAGCAACGTCAACTGACTTAATAAGACCTATTGCAGAACCTGTGTCTCCTCTAGTCCTATATACCGCAGATTTAGCAGCATAAAACTCACCAGCTGTACCAAACTTCATAGTTTGACCATTGGATGCAACTACCTGATATTCGACGTAAATAACGTCTCCTAATTCTGAGTTAGCCGCTGTTGGCAATGTTGCTGTGATGGCGTTGCCATCTGCTGGAGTGAGGTAGCAACTATTTTTTACCATTGCTGCTGCAAAGCCGTTAGCCATTTGCAGTTTTGCAGTATTTGAAAATCCAGAGAATCCAGTTGGGGTAGCATTAACTACAGAATCTTGTTTAAGTGGCACACCACCTGCTGTTGATCCGTCTGAGATTTTAAAGCTGTTTGTGGAATCGTCGAAGAACAAGTCTCCGTCTTTTCCTGTGTGTGATCCAATCGCCTGATTGACGACTTTTGCACGAATTTTTCTTAATGACATTTTTTTTCTCCTTTAGAGTTTATGACGTCCTAGGTCTACAGAGTTTAGTCTCCATAAGTCTCACACTTTGATGAGCACATAGTATTTATGTTGGGGTCAACAAAAAACCCCCCATATAGGGAGGTTTCGTGTTTGTATTGGTATATAGTTTAGTCTTCTTGGCTTAGTTCTTCAACAAACTTATCGTACTTTGCATAAAAACTATCAAACGAGTTTTCACGAACTGCCTGTGGCTGTTGATTCATTGGATTGTCACCGCCTGCGGCAGCAGCAAACATCTTTTTAGGACCGTTCAATCCACCACTGAGACCAATAAGTTGCTCCTCAGCATCCATGTATTCTGCATCTGGCTCGTTAGCATACTCTTCTACTTTTTCAGCGTAGTTTGTGTAGCCTGCTAACTGCATAAGTTCTGCTAGTTCATTAACGTTAATTTCAACAGTCTCGTCAACAATGTCTTCTTCGACTGCTTCAACAGTTTCGTCAACTACTTCATCTTCATGAACTTCTTCAACACCGTCATCAGCGTCTTCTTCAACAGCCTCGACTGCTTCTTCAACTGCCTCTTCTTCTACTTCTTCAACAGCTTCTGTCTTGCCTTTTTTAGCATCCAACATCTTTTGGAAGGCATCTTTTTGAGCCTGGCTTTGCGCTTCTATAATAGGCTCAACATTTTTCTTAACTACGTGTTTGCCTGCGGCATCAATACCACGTTGGATATCTTCGTTATCGTATCCAGCTTCTGCAATCTCTTGCAATTTTTTCATTACATCAATCATGTGCATTGTATTATTCCTTCTCAGCAAACTCGTACTTACGAATTTCTAATTCTTTTAACATATTTTCGTTATACTTATCACCAAAGTGGTCGTCAACTTTTATGTCAGCGGCATCTTTGTATTCGACATCATCAAGTTTAGCAAGATATTCGTCGCCTTCTTCTTGAATTGCCTGTTCACGAGCTATTTCTTCTGGATGATCTTTGTTAATTACAACTAGCTGATTTGCAGGAACACCTACAGACTGGCTAATGTACTCATAAAGTTGGTTTGCAGACACTGGATATTGTAGTTCTGCATCCATAATATAAACTTCAGCATTTGATAGTGTCTGGAAATCCATTGGGTGTTCTTGGATAGGAGTTTTCTTAGGCTTGCTAAGGCTCTTCATATCGTATTTTTCAAGAGCAGTTTCTAACCTATCCATAACTTCGTCTTCGATCATATTAGCGATCTTAATTCTAAAGTTATAAGTGTGCTCGCTCTCTGTTAAATACTGTGCTAAACTTTTCATTTTATGTAATCATCCTGTATTATATTTATACTTTCTTACCTAGAATTTCGTTAAGAAGAGCAGTACGATCCATTATAACACCCTGTCCGTCTGCTGCTATTGTGTTTGGATCGTCTTCTTTAGTCTTAAAATCATGGGTTGCTTTCTTTAATTGTAGCTCTACCATCTTTAGTTTCTTGTTAATCTTATTGGTTTTTGCTGTTAGAGCAGTGTCCAGCATGCGACTAGCGTTATTAAAAATCTCACCACTAAATCTAGCTTCTACGTTCATTCCCAGGTCCATGAGATCGTCAAACGTTTTTCTAGCAGTTGATGCAATGTCATCTAGTTCATTATCACTAGTTTCTAAGTCACGTATCGTTGGAAGAGCTGCATCAATCTTGTCTACTGCGGCTAATGTATGTTGTATCTCAGGCAGTTTTTGTTTTTTAGGAACACTAGTATCTCCGTTAGTGATACTAAGATTTTCTTCAACAGTTATCTCTGGAGTATCGTGATCTGCTAAATCAAAGAGATTTTCTAATTTTTTTGTCATACAAGTACTTATCTACGCTTTTTACCTTGGTGGAAAATATCTGCCTCGTTAACTATTCTAAAATGCAACCCTTTGTGTTTGCACCATTTTGCCGCAGATTCCCACTTAGCATGATTAATTGCTATCGAAAGTCTATCTCGTTGACTTGTTTTCTCTGTTAATGATGTTTGGCTCTTTGGTTTTATCTCAATAAGCTCTCCGCGACGTTTGCCGTCTTTGCCTTGATAAATTATTACAAAGTCAGGAACATATATACTGTGTTTTCCTGTTAGCGGATTTCTATAAGGTATCTGAATACTCTCACTAGCCCATTGTATTACACTTGGATGATTGTCAGCAAACCGCATAAACGCATGTTCCCAACTACTTCTATAACGTGGCGGTTTATTTCCAGCATACTTGTCACGGTTAGCTACTTCGTAGAGTCCGTTTGCCCACTTACTAGCCATGGTTTAAGTTTTTACCTGTTGCTGTACCGTTGGGGGAGGAGTTTTGTCGTTAACAAATCCTAATAGGCTTGTGCCTTTTCTACTAGCATTAAGAAGCAGTGGGATTGTAACTTTTGTATCGCTGTTCTCAAACTTATCTATAACGTCAGCGGCATAAAGTTGTAGCTCATTTACAGCATTTAAAATTCCTGCTGTTAGGCTAGCAGCCGCTTCTTCATTACTGGTACGGGTAACACAAAAACTCTTAACCAGTTCATATTCATTGTCGGTAAATTTTCCAATAGGAGAGAATTGTGTGGTAAAAAATTCACTAATTCGTTGATCAAGATTGTCCTGGGGGTTTGTTAATGGTAATGCGGTATTCTGTGTTGTCATGTTGATATCTTTTTAAATTCTAATTGGAGTCGAGTTTTTAATTGATTTATTTCACCTATAATAATACTATTTTCTGAGTCTGATTTAAGTTGGGTTTCAAGTATACTAATTCTATCCTGTACTTCTGTTAATTTTTGCTTTCTAGATCCTTGAAAGTTCGGAGTAACTCTCTCAAAGGCACTTAAATTTTTTCCGCTACCAGGTGAAAATGATCCATTCGGGATAGTAGTTGCGTTTCCTAAGTTAAATACATCCGATACAAAATCTGTAACCCCGTTAAAGGCTGTTGAAAGAATATTATTACCATTGCTACTTATTGTATTAGGAATACTGCTAGCAGATTGCGGAAAGGTTCGATCTACCGGAGAACCCGATGGTGATGTAGGCGAACCCGGTATTGATGTCTCAAATAGGTTAGGCAATATAATATCAGATAATGGATTTTTGCCGCGCAAAACACTTCCGACAACTCGTTCTAAGTCTTTTTCTAATACTCTTCCGAGATCAACGTCTTTAGTGTTGTTAAAGACAACCCCGCCTTTAATTATAGCACCCAGGATATTTCCGTTAAACAGATCAGTTGCCACAGAATTTGCCGCATCAACAAGTCCACCTTGGAAAAATATACTATTAGTTACGCCGCCGCCAAAGACGCCAAGCGGACTTGGAACCTTATCGTAATGTATGTCACTAAATCCTTTAGGATTAATATTGTTTACAAATCCTGTTGCATACTTCACAGTCTCATATTGAATTGTCATATTATGTTGCATTACACTAGTGTTTGCATAACTATGACTGTCATGCCCAAAGGCAGTAAGCAAGGGGTTCACAAGAGTATACTCTGCAAATCTTTTTTGCAACATAGTGTACACTCTAATATCTTTAAAGAATCGTTGATTTCCGTCGCTCAATCCATAATCGTTGCCTCTATATCCACCATATCTATCATTAGTGTCATAATTGCCGCTTCCCAGGGAATACTTACTGTCGTTATAGAAAAAATTAGCATACGTATGCAGGAAACTTCTAATTAAATCTTTCTGATCGTCATGAAATGTTACTGTGACAGGATTATAGTTTAACTTGTGTTGACTGTGTACCTGTCTGTTATACTGATTATGTGTTTGAGTGTCAATATTAAATGTAGGGAGATCAATAGTCTTGACCAACATATTAATTTCTAACTTTTCAACATTATTAAAAAGTCTAGCTGCTTGAGGCGTAAGGTTAAAAACTACATGAAAGAGGTTACTAAAGCGTGGCTGTAGCTCGTAGTTGTTATCAATAAACAACCGTGACGCATGTTGAAAATCTTTAATCTGGTCGCCTTTTGCAAGGGCAGTTAGAATAGTGTTAGCATTAGCCACAGATATCTCCTTATTACAACTATTTATGCTATCAGATTATGTGTATACTTTACAAAAAAAACCCCCTGAAAGATTCAGAGGGTCTTTAAAAATGTAAAGTAAAAGTTATTAACCAGTAACTGTTTGGCCAAGAGCTCTTGCTACAGTAGCACCTACACCATCGCCAATCGGGCTTTGGATAGCATTATCATATCTAATGCTTGCTGTAATAGTTACAGGAGTTGCTTCTGCGTAGTTTAGGTCATTGTAGTTAACGTTAGTTAAGAAACAACCATATAATTCCCAGGTTTCAAGAACGTTTGCTACACTAGCACCGTTGCCGCCGTCTAGTACTTCCATGCGGGTAATAAACTTATAGTCAATACCAGAACTTGCACTAGCTTGTTCCATAATATCGAACTGCTTCTGTACTTGCTCTCCAAGTAGTCTGCTAACGCTACCGTTGACGTCGTCACGGAAGGTAACTGTAATTGGATCCCATGAATGTTTACCAGCAATATATGCACGGCTGTTATAAACTGGAATTTCGATCTCTTCGAATGTTAAGTTTGGACGGGTAATATCCATAACTTGCTTAGTTAATTCTGTACGGGGAGTAGACACGCCAAGATTTTCAAATAACGCACGAAAGCGATACTTTAGCTTGGGCATTAATAGGCCCTGTGAAGTGGCAGATTGATCACTATCTAATGGTACAGTGAATTTTGTTAATGATGAAACGGACATATGTCGTGTCTCCTATATTATCTATTAATATTATTTATCTAATCTGGTCCACAAAAAATGGGGAGTAATTTGCATACCCCCCATTAATTTCGTTGTTTATAGTACTTTAAACGGCACCTGCTGCAGCTATATTACCTGAAGCAATTTCACCTGTGTTCTTGAGGCGGATTGGAATAAAGATAAATTCCGCAGCCTTTGTAGGTTCAATAGCAACGTCTACGTAAAGCTCATTTCTGTCAATACGTGTAGGAGTGTTATTAGTGTCATCACAAACTACCAAGTAGTCAAAAATTCCACGCTTTGCAACCAAGTCGTTCATAATTTGTTCAACTTGTTCTTTAAGTTCATCACGGGTAATCTTGTCATTTGGTTCAAATACAAATCCAAGTGCAGTTGCCTGTAATTGAGAACGTAAATAGTTTGTTAACCGTGATACGTTAATTCTATCTAATGAACTAGTAACAGCTGCGCGAGTCTTGTTACCGTAGTTCATTAATCCAACGCCATTAAAGAATGTAATTGGGTTAATCCTATTACTGTAAAGTGTATCACGTAGTGATTCTCTGACGTTGTCTACTACAAATTCACCAGTTGCGGCGTTAAGGAAGCCAATTGCACTGACATTATCAATTAGTCCACGTCTCGTTCCTGCTGGAGCAAACCATTGGAAGCTCTGGTCGTCACTTCTAGCAATAGTTCTAAGCATCATGTGACTTGCTGGAACAATAATAGTGTTTCCACTAAGATCAGTTGTCTGTGCTGGTGGATAAAACACTCCTAAGTATGGATCAGAAGTAACTAGCCCGTCCTCACTGTTTCCAGTGTCTGCAGCAGTATTGCTTGCCCAGTTTTGGATTGCAGTACTAGTAGCTGCAAGTCTAAGACTTGTATCACCTATAACAAACGCTGTACTGCGTCTATCGTTATTAAGTGATACCATGTTAGAAATTAACTCTGGATATCCAGGTGCTGCAATAATGTTAAAGTCACGTGCATCTTCTCTAAGTGCTTCACTGTTATCAATAGCTGCTTTCAATCCTCCAACAACAATTTTACGAACAGCCTTGCGTCCCATGAAAGGACTACCGTCGTTTTTGTTGCCACTTACTGATACCCACGCATCTTTTTCTGTTGGAAGGGTTGGATAAAGTGTAGTGTCACTAAAGTTTGTTCTGCTAAAGTGGTTCTTACGGAATTCTTTTACATTGTATGAACTACGACGGGTGTTAAACAGTAGCATACCTCTTGGAAACAATGTAGGATCCGGAGCATCAATATCAAGATAATTGCTTGCTAGTAATGATGCTGTAGTTGGTATAGTTCCTGTAACTACATCAGAAGTTGCGTCTCCCATAAAGCGAGCATCAGCAAATAGTATACCATTTTCTGTTGTTTGATCTGTTTTGTCAATTAGGACAAATCGATTTTCGCCGCTAACAACCTGATACCGATAAAGCATTGGATAGTTTTCTAAATCGCTTGTATCTATCCACAAGTCGCCAACTACAAGTGAAGTTAAATCAATCTGTGTAAGAGGCTCCGATGCAGAGAATATAACACCAGTTGCGTCAGTGTTAGATAAATTAAATCCACGAGCATCACTTGTTATGTTTTGATACCCTTTCCAATTTGTTCCATCACTGATTAAAATGTCAGCCTCTGTGCCGCCATGATACCAGCTACGTGTAGTAACAGGGTCTGAATTTGGCGCACTTTCACTTGCTGTGTATGTTGGGGCAACCCAGTTACTTAGGATTAAGTTAGTGTCGTTACCTGCTCTAACTTGACCACTTGTAATAGTCGTTGCAATCCCTGCATCTGCTATTGGCGTGCCGCTTGTATCTTTAAGTACAATAACGCCACCTAGTGAATGTGTAATTTGCAAGAATCCTGAAGCAGTTACGCTAGCACTTACATTTGCTACGTTAGCGGCTGTAATATCAGCGGCTATGTTTGCAATTCCAGTTCCACTAACTGATACAGATACTGCGGTTGAAAGTGTAGTGCTATTTGCAACACTAGCTTGAATAGTAAATGTCTCATTAGCAGTAAGTGGTGTTGCTGAATTTACTGTTCCAGTAACATCCAATGCACCAAGTGCAAATCTACGGAATATTTTGTAAGTTACTGTGTCGTTTTCAGTAACATCAAACTGCGTGTAATAACTGCCAGCAGCAATCAACTTGCCGCCTGTTGTATCAAGATTTTTAATTGCGGTACGATCGTTTTCATAAAGCGGAACACTGACTGACTCAAATTGTCCAGTAGTTGCGTTATAAACGCTAACATCAATAACCGCACCTAGGTTACTTGCAGTTGTTTTAATCCAAGTACTTCCTGATGGGCGTGGGACTGTATCTGTTGATTTAAATTCAGGAACAGTAAAGTGTGCGCTCTGTTGTATTAATGGGCAAGCAAATGTTCCTGCTACTAATCCAGTAAGTGTAAGGATAGTACCTGTTCCGTTAGCAAGAACCAACTTGCCGTCTGCAACACTGTCTACGCCTACTGCCAAACTAGTAGCATAAATCTCAATTTTGTTATTAACTGCCGCGGCTGTAATACCTGTAATACTTGCATTATTAATACTTGTAGCAAGTTGTGCCGCTGTGCTACCGGCCATTGTTACCGTTGTTCCGTTAATTACAATGGTGTTGCCATTTGCTAATCCTGGACTTGCTATTGTGCCAGAAGTTGTTGGATGACTTATTTGCCAAGCTGAACTACCAACTAGTACCCATGCGTTGCTACGGTTCTTGTAGTATAAAGGATTACTTGTGTTTGTTGCTACAATAGCATAAGCTCCAATTGCACCAATTGATGCTTTTGGAATTCCACTGGCTAAGTCAGTAGTAGATGTAATAACTGTTGGAATTTTATTTGTAAATGTTCCAGATGTTAGGTTCCATTCAAATATTCCCCAACGGGTATCAGTACCAGTGTCCAACCAAATAACACCATCAGTTGGAGTACCAAGTGGCCTACTAGTACTTGATACTAGCTCAGCTAGGTCAACATCAGCGCGAGTAACATATACCCTGTTGCTGGAACCTAATAGGCTGTAAGCAGCCATTAATCCAAATTCATTAATTTCGTGGCCATTAATTGCGCTACCACTAGCAGTTTGATAGAAATTTGGATTACCAAATGTTGATACTAATTCTCTTTGACTACCAATTAAGAAAGTACTTCCTGCATTTGCAGCAGTTGTTCCAGAGGCGGTACCTGTACCGGTTCCACTGGTTTTGTCTTGAGCGGTTGCTACGATAATTGATGCTACTGTTCCAGCAGCACTTGCAACATAGTTGCTTTCGTCAATTATTGTAACTTCTACGCCGGGTGATACTAATGCCATATTTTTGCTCATCCTTCATACAGAGTTTTGTTATCATATATTTATCAATAGTTACAGAAAACACTTGGTTACTGGGCAACCTTTAAAGGACCATTGGATTTACGCTGATAAGTAATAGTATGAGACCCGTATGTTCACAGTGCCAAACACAGCCAGCCGCCGTAAATTATCATCTAAACGATAAAATTTATTATCGAAAGTTATGCAATCAATGTATTAAGGCTAAGAAAAAACTTACTACTAGACAACAAACAAGATGGGAAATAGCTGGATATAAGAAAACACTAG
>Ga0209279_10001287_pt1 | contig 13659 bp, 13 predicted proteins | sample CoawatmetaG00DNA_3_FD_187508 | JGI IMG/M metagenome (GOLD analysis project Ga0209279, IMG submission 187508) | Marine microbial communities from the West Antarctic Peninsula - Coastal water metaG006-DNA (SPAdes) (version 2) | ecosystem: Environmental > Aquatic > Marine > Coastal ... | reverse complement strand
TTGTAATAAACCTGTCTGGCTGTTCTGACTCATAAGTTAATATTCTTTTATCAAAAAATCTTACATTTTCGACAATTGGAGTTTTAAAGTAAAGGCCCGGATCTTTTTTAACCGAAACAATCTCACCTAATCTAAAAACTAATGCGTACTCTCTTTGATCAACTGTGAACGTAGACAGACTTAATAAAATCAATAAAACAATGAATGATACGAGTATTCTTGATAATTTTCCCATAATATTTACCTTATATCCCTTTCGCGTGCTCTAAATGCACCTCTAGAGCGATCGGTTAATGAATTTATAACATCTGATGCAGAAACATCGGGATTGTTTTGATTTGACGCTTTATTTAGATCGATTTGATCAGTATTATTTTTATTCGTATTTTGAATAATTTTATCAAGCGGAAGATATAAAAGACTGTTTGATCCTTTTTGATCAATTATGACTTTGCTTACAGTTGAAAGAATTTGTTCTTGAGTTTCTAAAAATAATCTTCTTTTCGTCACTTCAGGGGCTCTAGTATATTCAATTAAAATTTGATCAAATCGACTAGCATTACCCAGTGCTTCATTTTCTATAGAAATTTTATATCCACTTGCCTCTGCAGTTAATCTTGAAGCTGTACCTCTTGCCTTAGGAACGATATCGTTTGCGTATGCTTGTCCTTCATTTTTTTGTCTCTCAAGATCTTGTTTGGCCTTAACTGCGTCGTCAAAAGCAGCCTGTACTTGTTGAGGTGGTTGGACATTTTGCAGGGTGACACTGGTAATATTAATACCGGTTTTATATAAATCAAGAATGGACTGCACCAGTTCTTTTGTTTTTATTGCAATCTCTTCCCTTCCTTCAAATAAAACAAAATCCATCTTGCTCTTTCCAACAACCTCTCTAATTGCAGTTTCTGCAGCACCTCTAACAGAGCCTTCAACTGAACGATTGTTAAATAAAAAGTCTTCCACTGATTTTAAATTATATTGGACTGCGAATTGAAGGTCGATAATGTTTTCATCACCTGTTAACATCAAAGATTCTTTAAGCTGTTGAGTTGCACCCTCACCAAGCGAACGATAACCAACCTCTATGGTACGAACCTGCTCTTGGTTAACAATTTCAACTGTTTCGATTGGGTAAGGTATATGCCACCTTGGTCCAGGTAGGGTGACGCTTGTATTTTCACCAAACGTCAAAACGATACCTCTTGTACCTTGGTCCACAATGTAAAAACCTGTCGCTAACCAAACTAGGAAAATAACAATGATTATTGGTAAAGGTTTGATAACTCCAGAGTCACCTAAGCCGTTTGAGGGTGGTTTAGATCCATTTTCATTGTTAGAGTTTTTTGGCTTTAATTTAAAAACATTATTTACTTTTGATTTGAGGTCATTCATTAGCTCATCTAAGTCAGGTGGCCCGTCATTATTGGAACTCTTTATTACTTTTGAAATTTTATATCCCATATTTCCTAATAATTTAAGCATAATCTCCATTTCTTTCATTAATGTAATCTAGACTTCTTTCGACAATCGCTTTCTTTAAAAATTCAATCCCATCTCCTTTAATTGCTGACAATTGAACGCGATTGATTCTACCATATTCATCTCTATCATATCCAGCGTTAAGCTTAATTTTGTCTATTTGATTTAATACTAAAACCTGTTGTACATTATTTGCACCAATTTCTTTCAAAATCTTATCTACCTGAAGTATTTGTTCGGTCTTATTTGTATTACTTATATCAGCAATATGCAAAAGTAAGTCAGCATCTGATGCTTCTTCCAAGGTTGACTTAAAAGCTTCGATAAGTGTGGTTGGTAAATTTTTGATGAAACCGACTGTATCGGATATTACAAGGTCATGACCATGCTCAATAAATAGTTTTCTTGAAGTAGTATCCAATGTGGCAAACAATTTATTTACAGCTAAAATCTTTTCACTTGTAAGGCGATTAAAGAGAGTAGATTTACCCGCGTTTGTATAGCCGACAATAGCAATAGTGAAGACTTTTGATCTTCTTCTTGCACTCCTTTGATTTGCTCTTTGTTTTTCGAGCTTTGATAATTTAATTTTAAGCTGCTTTATTCTTTGCCCTAACATTCTGCGATCAAGCTCGATTTGCTTTTCTCCAGGACCACCCCTAACCCCGATACCTCCCTTTTGTCTCTCAAGATGACTCCAGCCCCTTGTTAACCTTGATGATAGGTGATTTAGGTGGGCTAATTCAACTTGCATTTTACCTTCATGACTCTTAGCTCGCATTGCAAATATAAATAAAATTAAAGCTGTTCGATCATAAACACGCATGGAGGTAGCTTTTTCAATATTTCTTTCCTGAGAGGGAGTAAGTTCATGATTAAAAATGATGGTCTTTATATTTTCTGAATTATTTAATTGAAGTAATTCCTCTAACTTTCCTGAGCCGATAAAAAATTTAGCGTCAGGAAACTTGCGTTGACTTTCAACTAATTCTGCAATTTTAAAGCCTGCACTGGAAGCGAGGAGTTTAAACTCACTAGTGTTTTCCTTATGATCAATATCATCAATATTAAGACTTACTAATATTGCGTTTTCACCATTTTTAGGTCTTTCGAATACTTCTATGATTGAGTCAAGCTCACTTTCTTGGAAGGAACAATAGTTGAGATCGAATGCTTATAAATAAGCTGAGGTGCTTGACCATTTAAAACAATCACAGACTGATCAAAAGAGTGAATATTCCCTTGCAATTTAATCCCGTTTAAAAGATATATTGAGACAGAAATATTTTCTTCTATCACTTTATTTAAAAAATTATCCTGTAAATGCATATTAACTATTTTCTTTATATAAATTTTAAAGGCAGTCTTTTAATCTATTTTTGACTTCATTCAAACCTAAGACAAATATTATACTACCTATATTCGGTGTATTTAGGTTTCCAGCTAGCCTTGTCCTGAGTGGCATTGCAATTTCAGGAAACTTTAATCCATTGCTTTTAACAAATTCTTTGATGCACTGGTTTATCCCAACTTCTTCCCAACTTAGAATTTGCAAACTTTCAACTAATGCTTTTATATTCTTTTTACTCTCTTCGTTGATAAATTTAGCTTCTAACTCATTATTAAAATCTGGTTTTTTAACAAAATAAACAATATTTTCAAAAAGTCGATTTAAGTTCGTTTCTCTGTCTCTGTATAAACCAAGTGCATTACGAATTAATTTTGTATCATCCACAGGATAATTCACTTGTTTAAATTTTATGATAGCCATTTCTGTCAATTTATCTATGTCATATTCCTTAATATATTCTCCATTCAACCAATCTAACTTTGTTTTATCAAACTGAGCAGGAGATGAAGTGACATGCTTAAAATCAAACCATTCACAAAATTTATCCATGGAAAATTTTTCATTGTCACCATGTGACCAGCCGAGCCTAGAAAGATAATTATTGAGGGATTCAGGTAAATATCCATCTTCCTTATACTGCATTACGCTAACTGACCCGTGTCTTTTTGAGAGTTTTTGGCCATCTGAGCCATGAATCATTGATAAGTGTGCATAATTTGGAATTGGTGCATTTAAGGAATTTAGCAAATTAATTTGTCTTGGGGTGTTATTAATATGGTCATCCCCTCTTATTACATGAGATACATCCATATCCCAGTCATCAATGACCACACAAAAATTGTACGTTGGCGTTCCATCTGACCTAGCAATAATAAAATCATCTAACTCTTCATTGTTGATATTAATTTCACCTTTAACTAAATCAACCCAACTAACAATTCCTGTTTTTGGATTTTTAAATCTAATTGTAGGAGAAATTTCATTAGGTACCTCAGGTAAGATTTTACCTTGCTCTGGTCTCCAGCGACCATCATACCTTGGCTTATCTCCTTTTCTTATTTGCTCTTCCCTTAACTTATCAAGCTCTTCTTTAGAGGTATAACAATAATAAGCATCACCACTTTCTATCATGATTTTTATATATTTTTTATATAAATCTAAACGTTTTGTTTGAAATCTTATTTCTTCATCATGTTTAAGCCCTAACCATTTCATACCATCCAATATTGCATTTATGGCATCTTCTGAAGAACGCTCAATATCAGTATCTTCAATTCTTAATAAAAAATCTCCTCCATTCTTTTTTGCATAAGCATATGAAAAAAGCGCAGTTCTTACTCCACCCACATGAAGGTAGCCAGTTGGGCTTGGAGCAAATCTAGTAACAACCTTCATAATATAATTTCCAATTTAATGAACTAGCTCATGAATAAAATAAATAATTAATACGCCTGCCAATATTAATAGAATCTGCTTGATAGATTCTTTTAACTCTGTTTTTTTATGAAGACCAGGTATCAGATCTGATATAGCAACATAAATCATACTTGACGCAGCGATTGCTAGAACATAGGGGATAAAGCTCTGCATAATACTCAGGATATAGAAAGATAAAAGGCCGCCAAATAATGTCGCAAAACTTGATGCAATATTCCACATATAAGCTTTAAATTTAGATACCCCTGAGTGTAAAAGTACTGAAAAAATACTCATTTCCTGAGGTAAGCAATGGAGCATCATTGAGAGAGCAGTTATTAGTCCAAGTTTAATATCAACCAAGAATGCGCTCGCAATTAATATACCATCAACAAAATTATGAAATAAATCACCAATAACAATAATGCCGCTCTTTCCGTTAGCGCTGGTATCAGAGTTAATTTCATTAGTTTCACATTCTGAATGTTTATTACAATCAGGTCCATGACAATGACGCCAAATTAATAGCTTCTCTAGAATAAAAAGAACAAGGATTCCTATTAAAACTGTAAAACTTATAGCGTGAAAGTTATTATTTGACTCTTCCATGGCATGGGGAATGATCTCTAGAAAGGCAGTAGTCAAAAGTGTTCCGACTGCAAGACTGACCATGCTACTAATAAGTGTGTTATTTGAATTCTTAAAAATTACACTTGCTAAAAAAAGACTGGTAATTCCTCCAGCAAAAGATACAGCAATTATCCAATATAAAGCCATAGGACCTCCAAAAAAATATTACATATTATAAGTTGAACTTATCAAAGATGAAATAGAAAAAGTTATTCAATCCATATTAATGATGTCATTCTTTCTAGAGATGCTTCCCTTCGATATGAGTAATAATTATTAGCATTTTTATAAGTGCAGAGATTCTTCGTAATATATATTTTTTCTACCCCTAAATTAAGAAGCTTGAATTCTGCTGCTTTAAGCAAAGAAAGAAAATATTTGCCATTTACTCCATGTTTAAAAGCCTCAGAAGTAGTTGAGTCATTTTCTAAAAAAATATTTCTTACTTCAGCACCTACCTCAAAATATTCTTGGCTAATATGAGGGCCAATCCATACTATAATTTTTCCTTTAGCATTAATTTTTTTCAAGGTGTTTTCAATAATACCAGATGACAGACCCCTCCAACCTGCATGAATAGCAGCAACAAAACTCCCCTCTTCATCTGTAATCAATAAAGGCATACAATCAGCTGTTCTTATTGAGCAGATCACTCTGGGATGCTTTGTATATGAAGCATCAGCATTACGTGCATCACTGGGTAACTCAATAGATATATTACTATGTGATTGATTTAACCCTTTTTCTTCTTTGTTAATAAATTCAAGGCCAAAATTAGTTGATAATTTTATTTTGTTTACATATGAAGGTTTTTTTATAGAGCTAGTGTTTCGTTTTGTTTGCAAGGCAAAAATATTTTTTGGGACAACCCAATCTGGCTTAAATACATTTATATTATCCATAGTATTTTGCTCTAGATTGAGATTGAGCTTTCATTTCTAATTAGATCTAATAGGATTTTCATGTCCTCTGGAAGGTCAATATCCCAACGCATATCCTTTTTTGTCTTTGGATGAATTAAACCCAATGAGCTAGAATGAAGCGCTTGCCTGGGAAAGTTAATAGTTGCTTCTTTAAGGGTAAGTGATATCTCTTTTGTAGGTATGATTTTCTTGAGCCCATAAGTCTGATCTCCAACTATAGGCGATGTATTATGGTTCATATGAACTCTTATCTGATGTGTTCTTCCAGTCTCAAGCTTGCATCGTAAATAGCTATGCATTATAAATCGCTCCAAGACTTCGTAATGTGTAACGGCATTCTTTCCATTATTTTTATTAATAGCCATTTTTGTTCTAACTGATGGATGTCGCCCTATAGGAAGATCAATTGATTTATTCACAAGCACTTGACCCCATACGATGGCACGATACTCTCTAAATACTTTTTTTGATTGTAATTGTTTAACGAGGTTTGATTGGGTAACTTCGTCTTTTGCAACAACCATTAAACCTGTTGTATCTTTATCAAGTCGGTGAACGATTCCACATCTAGGTAAAGATTTATTTTCAGGTAAATAAGACAAAATTGCATTTAATATGGTACCGCTCCAGTTGCCAGCAGCAGGATGAACTACCATATTCTTATCTTTATTTATAACAAATAAATTTTCATCCTCATAGACAATATTTAGTGGAATGTTTTCTGCTTCAAATTGTAATATTTTTTCATCTTGTTGAACATCAACGCTGACCCTCTCACCCCCAATCACAATATCTTTTGATGAGATTTTTTTACTTTCAAGTAAAATAAACCCAGACTTAATCCACGCTTGAACCTTTGCTCTTGAATAGGTTGGCATCATCTGCTGAAGTGCAATATCTGCCCTTTTTCCTATTGATTTCCTAGGTATGATTAACTCTAATTTATTTTCTTTCATAAGGTATAATTTACATCATCATAATCATTAATCAACCTATGAAATTAATTTCAACATTAATACTGACTTTTTTCTTATCAGGTTGTTTTTTCTTTGGAGATCCCGTTGAATTTGATGAGACTAATGGGCAGACACCAGAATGGATTCTTGGAAGGGGTGAGGCTTACGCAAGCACTGCTGATTGGCCATCCGCAATTAGAATATTAGAAAAAGGGGAGCAACGTTACCCAAATTCAAAGCTTGCCCCACAATTTAAATTAGATCTAGCTTTTTCATATTATAAATATTCTCAAGATGCTGAGGCTATTGCGATGCTTAATAAATTTATTAGGCTTTACCCTAATCATCCAACAGTTGACTATGCATACTATCTAAAAGGAGTCGTTCTGTTTGTAGATAGAGGCTTATTGGATAAATTCACCTTCCAAGATATCAGTGATCGTGATGTTGCTCCACTAAAGGAAAGCTTTCAAGCCTTTGATATTGTTGTAGAGCGATATCCTGATAGTAAATACTATGAGGATTCATTGATCAGAATGACATACCTAATGAATAAAATGGCAGAAAATGAAATTCATGTAGCGAGATATTATATGGTACGAAAAGCCTATATAGCTGCGCTTAATAGGGGGCAGTATGTCCTGCAAGAATACCCTCAAACTATTCACCAAGAAGAAGCTTTAATTATTATGATTAGCGCTTATGAGTTTATTGGAATTCAAGACCTTCAAAAGGACATAGAAGAAATATTGAAATTAAATTATCCAGATAGCAAATATCATACAAAGGATCTCCAGGCTAAAAAGAAAAACTGGTGGAATATGTGGGATAGCCTTTATAATTAATTAGAAACATTTTTTTTATTCTGCTTTTCTCTATACTCGTTTTTAATTTTTCTTCGGGTGACAAGGCCAGTTTTCTTTGGTTTTAAATCTTTTTTATCAAAAGGATTTTCAGAATTTTTTAATAAAACTCTAATTGGGGTACCAACTAATTGGAATGATTTTCTAAAAAAAGACTCCAAAAAGACGAGATAATCTTTTTTTATTTCATCTAGGTGATTGCCATGAATAATTATTTGTGGAGGATTTAAGCCGCCTTGATGAGCATACTTCAATTTAGGCCTTATACCCTTAATAATCTTTGGTGGATGAGCGATTAAAGCATTTTCAAGTACAGAGTTGATCTGGGGAGTTGATAGTTTTTTTTGCGAAGATAGATATGCTTTTTTGATAGCCCTCATCATTTCTGAAAATCCAGTTTTATTAATTGCTGAAATAAATACTACTTCTGCAAAATTAACAAAAGAAAGCTTTCTGTCTATTTGATTTCTTATCTTATCCTTTTCATATAAATCTAATAAATCCCATTTATTAATAACTATAACCAAAGACCTTCCTGTTTCGATCACAAATGCAAGAATATGAAGGTCTTGGACTGAAAGTCCATCCTTCCCGTCAATTAACAACACTGCAATATTTGACTTTTCTACGGCATTTAATGTCTTGATAATTGAAAATTTTTCTATTGTTTCAAATACCTTTCCTTTCTTTCTAATACCGGCAGTGTCTGTAAGAATGTATGTATCCTTTCCCCAAAAAAATTCTGTTGAAATTGCATCTCTAGTTGTTCCAGGTTGATCAAAAGCAATAAATCTATCTTCACCAAGTAGGCCATTAATGAGCGTAGATTTTCCAACATTAGGTTTACCGACTATCGATATCTTTGGATAATTTTCGTCTGATATATCGTCATCAACGACTTCATCAAACGTTAATAAAAAATCTTTAAGCGCAGAAATTCCTTCTCCATGGGCTGATGAAAGTCTTACCAGATTCGAAAATCCTAGTGAATAAAAGTCTATGAAAGCTTTTTCATCAAGAATTCCTTCTGCTTTATTTACAGCAATAATCTTTGGCTTTTCATTTTTTCTAATAATATCAGCAATATGCTCATCAGTTGGATGCAAACCTTTTTTGGAGTCAACCATAAAGATGATGATGTCACTTTCATCAATCGCCTGTTTTGTTTGGAAAGCCATTTTCTGAACAATTCCTTCCTTGTTCTTTGGCTCAAAGCCTCCTGTATCAACTAGTAAAAATTGGCTATCTTGAATCTCTAGTTTCCCATAATGCCTATCTCTTGTGAGCCCAGGCATATCAGCCACGATTGCATCTCGTGTCTTCGTTAAACGATTGAATAAACTTGATTTACCTACATTAGGCCTTCCGACTATTACGATGGTCTTCATTTTTAATTGCCAACTAATTAATTTTTACGAATTTAAATCTAATAACAATTTTTTCGCCTACTGTTCCCTTTATTTCTAATATCACCTTCATCAACATCGCACTTTTCGTTTTTTGGAAGTTCAGTAGCTTCAGTAGCTTCAGTAGCTTCAGTAGCTTCAATACTATCTTGTTCAATATCAGTTTTACCTTCAACCATTTCTTCTGAAATTGTTTTTACTTCCATGTAAAAAACATTACCATTTAAATCAATTCCTAAGATTTTATTATCCCCGATACTATGAATATTCTTCCCTATAGGTACATTTGATGTAATTTGAGATCGCCCCTCGACAACACCCGTTTCAGAATTTAAAAGATGAATGTAGCCATCAAAATCCCCTACTGCAATATATTTACCAGAAATAATTGGGTTAGTTATCCTGCGATACTGTAAATCAGCATTTCTCCAATTCGTTTTTCCATTCTCTGAATCTAAGGAATATAGAGAATCAGTCTTATGAGTTAAATATATATCAAAACCATCAAAGGCAATATTATTAAAACTTGAAATTTTACGAGTCCAAATGATAGTAGCATTCCTTCTATCAATTGATGTTAAATCACCTGATGTTGAAACAGCATAAGCTTCAAAATTATTAATTATTGGTTGGCTTAAAACATCATTTAGTCTGTCAATATCTGTCACGCCTTTTATTTGAGATATACTTGCTTCCCAAATAAATGCTCCACTTTTTTGATGTACCGCTACCAACTTTCCAGCACCAAATCCACCATAAATAATCCCATCTGAGAATTCTAAAGGGGATGCACCATTAAATGCTAATGTAGGTGATGAATGACTATATCTCCAATCTATATCACCTTGCTTTAGATCAATTTGTAAAATTTCATAGTTAGCAAGTCTAACGTAAGCTTTTTGATTATTAATAACTGGGCTAGTAAGAACCTCTCCATCAACAAAGACTTTCCAGATAGCATTACCTTCACTATCGAGGCACCAAAGGTAACCATTTTCTGTAATAAATAATATATTTTCAAAATCCCCCCCTACACCCATCATTATTTCTTCAGGGATATCTTTTTCCCAAACGGTTTCTCCTGATGTAATTTGCATTTTTCGCACACTACCATCACTAGTGCTGGCTATCACAAATTCTTCAGAAAATATAAGATCAAGATTACTTACGTCATTATCACCAACTTTATTCTCCCAGATTAGATCCATAGAAGCCTTTTTATCATAAGGTTTTATTTCGGTTGGGATATAATTAAATTCATCTGCGAAATACTGATCATCCATTTGATCAACAAAGTCTTGAACAGGCCCAACAAAGCAGCCAACTAAAAAAAAAGTAATGAACCCTAGAGGAATTAACCTCATTGACCAATTGAATTTAATTTATTCTCAATTACTTCATGAAGTTCTCCTTGACCACCAAAGTAGTTAAGGGCTATTTCATATGATTTTATTGCGTTTTCGTTATCACCCATAGCAATATAAATATCACCCTTTAAATCATTTGCTAAACCAATATATCCGTCAGTATTAATTTTATTTACTATCTCAATTGCTTCAACTAATTTTCCCTGAACTAGATATAAGTTACCCAATAGATAATTTGCCATTGATTGTATCGGTGGTTCTATATTTTCACCTGAAGCCCAAATAAGCTCTTTAGCTGCGGCAGAGTAATCTCCCATTTCCACTAAAAGCTTAGAATAATAAATAGTTGCTCGAGCTGCGTAGGGCGAATTATTAAATTCGTTTTGAAGCTCAGCTACCTTCAATTTGATTTCATCAATGTTATCGACTTTAGAAACTAAAACATCCTGAAAAAGTTGAGATGCCTCCTCAGCCTTTGAATGATAAGAACTCATAAGATATTGGTAGGCAAAAAAAGCTAGTAAAAATATTATTACAGCTGTAAATATTTTAATCTTATGTAAATTATAAAAATTCTTAAAATACTCTGATTGTTGTTCGTCGTTATCAAATGCCATTTATTTTAATTCCTTTTTTGAAATCAATCCTGGAATAGATTGGATTAAGTCTTTTGTATATTGGTTCTTCGGTTTTTTGAAAATTATATCAGTTTTTCCTTCTTCAACTAGCTTTCCATGACGCATTACCATTACATCATCTGCAACATGCCTAACAATTCTTAAATCATGAGTAATGAATAAATAGGTTAACCCAAACTCTCTTTGTAAGTCTTTTAATAGCTTCAATATTTGAGCTTGAACCGATACATCAAGAGCTGAAACAGGTTCATCACATATCACTAATTTAGGCTCAAGGATAAGCGCCCTAGCAATGCCAATTCTTTGCCGCTGTCCACCTGAAAATTGATGAGGATATTTTTTTAAATCAGATTTTTTAAGTCCAACTCGCCCAATGAAGTCTTCAATTTTTTTTCTGCGAGCATCAGCATCTTGAAATTTATGAATAATTAGTGGCTCCTCCATAATTTGCAAGATACTTAACCTAGGGTTAAGAGAGGCATACGGATCTTGAAAAATCATCTGAATGTCTTTTCTGACGCTCTTTAGCTCTTCCCCTTCTAGGCTCAGCAAATCAATACCATTAAACTTAACACTTCCTGTATCAAGCTTTACAAGGCGAACCAAACTTTTAGCAAGTGTTGATTTTCCACTTCCCGACTCACCTACGACGGCCATCGTAGTTCCTTGATTAATAGAGAAACTTACATTATTTAAGGCATGAATATTTATCTTAACCCTGGAAAAGAAACCCTGTGTCTGCACATACGTTTTTGATAGATTATCTGTTTCAAGTAGTTTCTTCATAATCGTTGCATCGCCCTATCTAACTTTTCATAGTCAATTGGGATTAATTGTTTTTTACCTAATGCATCAGGGACGCATCCGAGCAAGGCTTTTGTATATGGGTGATTTGGTTTTTTAAGTACCTGACCTACCTCCCCTCTTTCAACAATCTTTCCTTTGAACATAACAATCACATCGTCAGCAATATCTTCAACAACGCCAAAATCGTGGGTTATAAATAACATAGACATATTTAACTTATTTTTGAGTTCGTATAAAAGCTTTAGGATTTGAGCTTGGACTGTAACATCAAGAGCAGTTGTAGGCTCATCTGCAATGAGCAATTTAGGATTACAAGACATTGCCATTGCAATCATTACACGTTGCCTCTGCCCTCCTGATAATTCGTCAGGATAACTACTGACTCTTTCAACTGGAATACCAACAAGTATTAATAACTCTTCAACTTTATTATTAATCTGACTATTCGACAAATCAGAATGGACAGCTATAGCCTCTTTGATTTGATAGCCAATTGATAGAACTGGGTTCAATGAAGTCATGGGTTCCTGAAAAATCATGGCGATATCAAGACCTCTCTTTTGTCTAATTTCAAGCTCAGTCATTTTACAAATATCTTCATTATTAAATAAAATTTCTCCTGACATTTTTAGTTGAGGCGAGAGCAGTCTTATGATCGAAAGTGCCGTTAGGCTTTTGCCACTTCCAGATTCTCCAACAATACATGTTGTTTTTCCTTCTTTAACAGAAAAGGAGATACCATCAACTAAATATGATTTAGTATCTAGATTAGTTGTTATTGATAAGTTATTGATTTTTATTATATCTTTTTTCATTTTGTTAAATATTATTTTTTATAAAACTTAATAAGTCTTTTTCTTTAACTTGTGTTTGAGAGCCATCTTTGCGTATAAGTTTCACTTGAATGAGATTGTTTTTTAACTCATCTTCACCAATAATTAGTGCAATTTTTGCATTACTTTTATCCGCTTTTTTCATTTGCGATTTGAAGCTACTTGAGTCAAAGTTAACATTAACTTTATAATTTTTATCTCTGAGTAATTCAGCTATCATAAAAGCTTTATTTCTAGATTCATTTCCTAAATTTACAATGTAAATATCTGGGTGAATATTGTTAACCAAATTTGTATTTTCAAGCAATAAAATAATTCTTTCAATACCAATCGCAAAACCACATGCTGGGGTTGCTTTTCCACCAAGCCTTTTTACTAAATAATCATACCGTCCTCCACCTGCAACGGTGCCTTGACTACCTAAATCACTCGTAATCCATTCAAAAACTGTTCTGTTGTAGTAATCCAAACCTCGAACCAGTCTTTTATTCAATTGAAAATCAACCTGATTGTCCTTTAATATCTGACAAAGTAAATTAAAGTGATTTTTAGCATCCTTATTTATAGAGTCAATCAATTTAGGCGCTTTTTCAAGCATATCCTGCATGTGCGGATTTTTACTATCTAATATTCTCATTGGGTTTTTATGCAGCCTTCGTTTTGCATCATCATCAAGGATATCTAAATTTTTTTCAAAGTAATCAATTAATTCTTTTCTATATTGCTCTCTGTCCTCTATATCTCCAATAGAGTTTATCTCTAGGCGAATTTTTTTCTCTAAACCAAGCATTTTCCATAACCTGTTGAGCATAATTATCTGTTCCGCATCACTTGAGGGCTCTGTTAAGCCAAATGACTCAATACCTAGCTGATGAAATTGCCTTTGCCTTCCCTTCTGAACATTTTCATGTCTGAACATGGGGCCTCTATAAAAAAGCTTTATGGGTCCGTTATAAGTTAGGCTACCTTGAATAACAGCCCTTACACATC
>Ga0209279_10001284_pt1 | contig 13689 bp, 8 predicted proteins | sample CoawatmetaG00DNA_3_FD_187508 | JGI IMG/M metagenome (GOLD analysis project Ga0209279, IMG submission 187508) | Marine microbial communities from the West Antarctic Peninsula - Coastal water metaG006-DNA (SPAdes) (version 2) | ecosystem: Environmental > Aquatic > Marine > Coastal ... | reverse complement strand
GATTAACGAAAAATAAACTTAAAACAAGAAGTTCCGCTCAGAAACGTTATAAAAAAACGGGAACAGGAAAATTTATACGTCGTAAAGCTTTTAAAGGTCATATTTTAGAAAAAAAAAGTGCTAAGCGTAAACGCAATCTTAATCTTCGTGAATGCGTTTCAAAAGGAGACAGTCAGGCTATTAAATTAATGTTGCCTTATAGTTAAAAAAAAATGGTAAGGATTAAACGTGGTAATATAGCCCGTAAAAGAAGAAAAAAAGTATTAAAATTGGCAAAAGGTTTCAAAGGGGCACATTCTAAACTTTTTCGTGTAGCTAACCAACAAGTAATGAAAGCATTAAAGTATTCATATGTTGGACGTAAGCAAAAGAAACGGGTATTTAGACGTTTATGGATCACAAGAATTAATGCTATAACAAGAAATAGATACAATAAACCGTATAATAAATTTATGCATGAAATCAAAAAAGAAAATATTGGATTAAATCGTAAAATACTTTCAGGATTAGCCATTTTAGATCCAGTTGCATTTGATAAAATAAATCGTTATCTAGATTCAGTTGATAAAATAAATTGTTATCTAGATTCAGTTTTCTAGAGTAAAATTTGTGACAATTAAACATGATAAATACTAATATTGTTGTATTCAAAAAAGTCTAATGAGATTCTGAGATGTGAAAAAGGATGGACAAAAGAAATAGACAGATCAATAAGATTAAATGAATTAAAGAACAGAAAAATAGAAAACCAAATAAAGATAATAACTAACACCGAAGCGATTAGCTAAATTTGCTCGAAAAAAGCTTTTAAATTGAATTGAAAAGATTATAAATAAAAATTTTCACGTTTAATAATTAAGTTATTATTTAGATCCTGAAAAATTATCATACATACATATTTCGTTATTGGATTGATCTTTTATTGATCAAAGAGGCTGTCTAAGTTCACTGAGTTATTACAATATTTCTCAGTGTTTCATGAGATCACGCAACATTTTTTTAGAATTGACTAGTGATAAAAGTAAACACAAATAAATGTTATAAGCTCTATTAACACTTAAGCTAGTTCATAGAATTCTCAGAATATTTTTGGTAAATCTCTTCAATTTCTCATGAAGCAACTTTTTTAATCAACTAGAATCACAGAAACAATAAAAAATTGATAACTGAACATAGTCTGTTCAGTTATCAGAAAACGAAAAAATAATAAAGAATGGAATTTTTATATTTTATTTCATCTCTAAATCAAAGAAATTATTAAAATAAATTTTTTTATGCTAAAGATCCCTTTCCAATTTAAAGCACATTTAGCATCAATCATCAACTCTTCATAAAAAGTTTCATTTTAAAGCAGTGAGAATTTAAATCAATTTAACCAAATTTACCAGACGTTGAAGCAATAACAAAAGCTGCATACGTTAAAATATAACCAACCGCAAAATGGGCTAACCCCACTAATCGAGCTTGTACAATCGATAAAGCTACTGGTTTATCACGCCATCTTACTAAATTCGCTAATGGTGTACGCTCATGCGCCCACACTAGTGTCTCAATAAGTTCTTGCCAATAACCACGCCATGAGATTAGGAACATAAAACCAGTTGCCCAAATTAAATGACCAAATAAGAACATCCAAGCCCAAACCGCTTGACTGTTCATACCAAATGGATTATAACCATTAATTAATGGAGAAGAACTTAGCCATAAGTAGTCACGTAGCCAACCCATAATATAATTCGAAGATTCGTTGAATTGGGCAGGATTACCTCCCCAGATAGTCATATGTTTCCAATGCCAATAGAATGTTACCCAAGCAATAGTATTAAGCATCCAAAACATAGACAAATAGAAAGCATCCCAAGCAGAAATATCACAAGTACCACCACGACCTGGACCATCACAAGGGAAACTATAACCAAAATCTTTTTTATCAGGCATTAACTTCGAACCACGTGCATCGAGAGCACCTTTCACTAAAATTAGTGTTGTTGTATGCAATCCTAATGCAATAGCATGATGAATTAAAAAATCTCCAGGACCAATTGTTAAAAATAATGAATTTTTCTCATTATTAATCGCTTCCGACCAACCCGGTAACCAAACTTTCGAACTTGCTACACTAGCTGGACTATCTGGAGAAGCTAATAAAACATTAAAACCATATAATGCTTTACCGGAAGCAGCTTGAATAAATTGAGCAAAAACTGGCTCAATCAAAATTTGTTTTTCTGGTTGACCAAATGCAACCACAGTGTCGTTATGAATGTAAAGACCTAGAGTATGGAAACCTAAAAATAATGAAACCCAACTTAAATGTGAAATGATAGCCTCTTTATGTTCTAACATACGAGCTAGTACATTGTCTTTATTTAGTTCGGGATCATAATCACGAACAAAGAAAATCGCACCGTGTGCGAAAGCACCAACCATAAGAAAACCAGCAATATATTGATGATGTGTATACAACGCAGCTTGTGTTGTAAAATCTTTAGCCATATAAACGTAAGAAGGCATTGCATACATGTGCTGAGCAACTAATGAAGTAGCTACACCTAAACTAGCTAAAGCTAGACCAAGTTGCATGTGCAGAGAATTAGTAATTGTATCATAAAGACCACGATGACCTGCGCCTAAGCGACCACCTGGTGGGCGATGCGCGTCTAGAATTTCTTTCATGTTATGACCAATACCAAAATTAGTTCGGTACATGTGACCAGCAATAATAAATACTACACCAATTGCAAGATGATGATGAGCAATATCCGTTAACCATAAAGATTGTGTTTGAGGATTAAAACCACCTAAGAATGTTAACATAGCTGTCCCTGAACCCTCAACCGAACCAAACACATGACCTGCTGCATCAGGATTAGCTGCATAAGCAAACCAATTACCACTAAAGAATGGGCCTAAACCTTCAGGATGAGGTAAAGTTGTTAAGAAATTATCCCAACCAACATGGATACCACGTGATTCAGGAATTGCCACATGAACTAGATGTCCAGTCCAAGCTACTGAACTAAAACCAAATAAACCTGATAAGTGATGGTTTAAACGTGATTCATTATTTTTAAACCAAGATAAACTCGGCTTAAATTTTGGTTGTAAGTGTAACCAACCAGCAAATAAAAGAAGTGTAGATAAAAGTAACAAACCAATCGAGCCAAGATACAAATCATTGTTTGTACGCATCCCAATAGTATACCACCAATGATATACACCAGAATATGCAATGTTTACCGGATAGTTTACACCACCGCGGGTGAAAGCTTTAAGTGCAGGCTCACCAAAATGAGGATCCCAAATAGCGTGTGCAATAGGCTTAACTTTTAATGGATTCAAAATCCATTGTTCGAAATTACCTTGCCAAGCAACATGGAAAAGATTACCTGATGTCCATAAAAATATAACTGCAAGATGACCAAAATGAGAAGCGAATATCTTTTGATATAGACTTTCCTCAGTCATGCCGTCATGAGCTTCGAGGTCATGCGCGGTTGCAATACCATACCAAATTCGACGTGTAGCCGGGTCTTGAGCAAGAGCCTGACTAAATTTAGGGAACTTAGTTACCATAATAATTTATTACCTTATTTAAAATTTAACCAACTGAAATGATTCTTGCTAAAAAGAAAGACCAAGTTGTTCCAATACCACCCAATAAATAATGAGCCAGACCTACAGCTCGACCTTGTGTAATACTAAGTGCACGAGGTTGAATTGAAGGAGCAACTTTAATTTTATTATGTGCCCAAACAATTGATTCAATTAATTCTTGCCAATAGCCTCGACCACTAAATAAAAACATTAAACTAAAGGCCCAAATAAAGTGAGCACCTAAGAAAATAAGACCATAAGCCGAAACTGCTGAACCATAAGATTGAATTACCTGTGAAGCTTGAGACCAAAGGAAATCGCGAAGCCAACCATTAATTGTGATTGCACTATTCGCAAAGTTTCCACCAGTTATATGCGACACCGCCCCTTCTGGACTAATTGTCCCCCAAACATCAGATTGCATTTTCCAACTAAAATGGAAAATAACAACAGAGATAGAATTATAGTTAAACTAGAGGCCTTGTTACCTTAGCCCCCGTCGACAGATCCGGACGTGAGATTTTCACCTCATCCGGCTCCTGCCTAAAAGAAATTATGTTGCGTTTTCACTTTTGCTGACTAGGTTGATAATCTTTGAGTAAATTATCATCCCGAGTTTTTGAAATGTGACAATATTTATGAAGAAGCTGAAGATTTGAATATACGCTTTACCACCTTTGGAACTTGGAATAATATGATCAACTTCCACACTGAATCAATTAAGAATGAAGTTTTACAGTAAGGGCAAAACCCTTTTTGCGATTTGATCAGTTTCGTTGTCGAGTGTTCCAGTTCCTTTATTAATTGTTCGTTTTCCCCAATATAAATTATCTCCGTTATACGGCGAGTAGTCTCCACGTATTTTTACCCATTTTCTTGATTTGACCCAAGATAGATGGGGAAGCCAATTTCCTTTGCTTATTCCTGATTTACTTAGTTGTTTTCCATGTAAAACCCAATTATCTTGGTGTTTTGATCCATCGAAGAAATAAGACTTGTTACTAGGAAAATACCTTTGTTTCACTTCCTTCTTTCCATTACGGGTATCTCTACGAAATACCCAAGCACGAAGCTTTTGAAAAATTGAGTGTGTAAGTTTCTTAAAGATTGAAGAGCATTCGCTAAAGCGAAAATAATTTGCCCAACCCATAATAACAGGACGAAGTAAATTAATCAGGTTATAACTTGAAGCATTACGATTATTTATAACAATTTTTCGAACTTTTAATAGTAGTCTCGCTTGGGATAATCTACTTGGATATATTTTAGTCCTTTTACTACTGCCCCTTGTTATAGTTATACATGTAAATCCAAGAAAGTTGAAACCACTAGTTGTTTTACGTATAGCAGTTTTCTCTTCACTGAGTATAAGACGGGGACCGTCCCATAACCACTTTAATATTTCTGCTTTTGCTTCACGAATAATATTTTCGTCCTTATGAATTATCACAAAATCAGCTACGTATCGAATTATGGATAATGACTTGCGTTTCGCGATTTTACTATACTGGTTCGTTTTTGCAAACGAAGGTTTTTTACAGATCCAATCTTTCATGTGTTTTTCCATTCCATGGAGAGCAATATTAGATAATAACGGAGATATAATGCCACCTTGCGGAGTTCCTTTTTGGTTTTCTGGAATATCTTCCCATTGCTTTGTTTTTGACAATTCTTCCATAATGCCTGCTTTTAACCAAGCTTTAACCTGAGCTTCCATTTCAGGGAGAGTGTTAAGTTTCTTTAAAAGATATATGTGATCAATTTGATCAAAACATTTGGATATATCGGCATCCAAAACATATTTATGATACCCTTCTTCCTTTGAATGATTCCGAAGAGAGGAGAAAATGGCTTCCATAGCATCTTGACAATTACGACCTGGGCGTGACCCATAAGAGTTAATTTCAAAACGAGCTTCCCATTCAGGTTCGAGAGCAAGTTTACATAATGATTGTTTTGCCCTATCACCCACTATAAGAATCCTAAGTGGCCTTTTCTCTGATTTACCCGGTTTCAGGATATATGCACGACAGATAGGTAACGCTTTCCTATCCAATCTCAATTGCTTTACTAATTTTATCTTTTCGATGTCCGTAACGTATATTTGTCCATCGACTCCTGGAGTCGTTTTGCCTTTATTTAAAGTCGTTACCAGCCTTACTGCAATTAATTTGGCATCTGTACTTCTCAGGAGACGCTTTTGTAAACATTTTGCCTTTGAGATGTTACCCTCCTTAGCTGCTTTATAAATTCTAGTTTGATATCGGAGGATTCTTTTATCGACCAAAGGCCAATTAATATCCTTCCACGCTGCTATGCTCATGTGTATCTCTATAAATTTATAACATTAATTTCTATTAGACCTTTTAGGCGTTAGCGTATCCAATTTATCGTTATTTAAAATAATTGGCGTGCTTCTCCTAAAAGTCCCTCACGAATAGCTAATATGAGTAGGTACCCGCCTTATCAGGCCTTGCTATTCGCTTTCCACCGTTCCACCCTTAAATATCATTTCTACTTTAGGCCTGTACATTACACGATCCCATTTCACGGTAAGCCGCTACTTCCTGTCATTTAATATGGACGATATTAAACGTTTACGGGATTTGAGGCGGGTTTAATACCAGAGGTATGACTGCCATCAATTAAATATCTAAACTAAGTTTCTTATTTCGATATATCATGCTTAAATACATACTTTTCATAAAAGTAAACAACTTATAACCATAGAAGAATACCCAATATCTTTGCTAAACCCGCATATAACCCTCGTTATAATTGGTAAGACATTAGGGCGAGGCACAGGCACCTCGGAGGAATTTAACCTCCTTTAAAAGTAGTTATATCCTTATTGTATCGATCACTTTTTCAAGTGAAAAGAAAATAAATACCTTTTCACTTGAATTAGACTTTTATTAAAATTATTATTGATAAATTCTTCGGCTTTTAATTTATTTTATAGTTTCTCGAGCACAAGGTAAAAAGACCTTGATACTGGTCTAAGTCAACCTATCATTGTCATAGACCTACAACTTTTCAAATTTGAACATAAAATAAACAATTTCCTTGGGAGCATTAACGCGTCTCATCATAGTCCAGTAACACTCAATGATAGCACTGGAATAAAGATTCGATTTAACTAGTCTCTAACAGATAGAAAAATTCTGTTAAAAATTCATGCATCATTCTCCATTTATACTTAGTAATTAAAAGTTTATATCAGTGATCATTCATAAAGAATATGATAACCTTATATATTTACTTAAGCAAATTTTACGTTATCAACGGGTCGCACCATCCAAAATAAACCTAAGAATACATGATCCCAGGATGAAGACTGACATGTCCCACCACGACCTGGTCCATCACAAGGGAAACGGAAACCTAAATTAACTTTATCTGGAATAAGTTTTGAACTACGTGCATAAAGAACTCCCTTCAGTAAAATTAGAACCGTTACGTGAATAGTGAAAGCATGAATATGATGGACCATAAAATCAGCTGTACCTAATTTAATAGGCATCATAGCGATCTTTGAACCAACAGAAACAATATCACCACCGAAAGCATAACTGGCTGTTGCTAATGCATTAGGTGCAGTATTACCTGGGGCCGCAAGGTGCGTATTCTGAATCCACTGTGCAAATACCGGTTGTAATTGAATGGCTTTATCAGAAAACATATCTTGTGAACGACCTAAAGCGCGCATAGTATCGTTGTGTACATATAATCCAAAACTATGTGTACCTAAAAAAATACATACCCAGTTTAAATGTGAAATAATAGCATCACGGTGACGTACAACACGATCTAATAGATTATTATAATTCGCTGAAGGGTTATAGTCACGAACCATAAAGATTGCACCGTGTGCAGCAGCCCCTACGACACAGAAACCACCAATCCACATATGATGTGTAAATAGTGACAATTGTGTAGGATAATCAGTAGCAATATAAGGATAAGGAGGCATAGCATACATATGGTGTGCTACAATAATACTAAGAGAACCAACCATAGCTAGGTTGATTGCTAATTGAGCATGCCATGATGTTGTTAAAACTTCATATAAGCCTTTATGACCTTCGCCAGTGAAAGGCCCTTTATGAGCCTCTAATATTTCTTTCATACTGTGACCAATACCCCAATTAGTACGATACATGTGACCAGCCACAATAAATAGAACAGCTAAGGCTAAATGATGGTGCGCTATGTCAGTTAACCAAAGTCCACCAGTAACTGGATTTAAACCACCCTTAAAAGTTAAAAAATCAGAGTATTCATTCCAATGTAAACCAAAAAAGGGCGCTAAACCTTTAGAAAAACTTGGGTATAATTGTGCCATTAATTCTCGATTGATCAAGAACTCGTGTGGTAATGGAATTTCTTGTGGTGTTACACCTGCATCTAATAACTTGTTTATAGGTGCTGCAATATGAATTTGATGACCTGACCATGATAAACAACCTAAACCTAGTAGACCAGCTAAATGATGATTCATCATAGACTCAGCATTTTGGAACCATTCTAATTTAGGTGCAGCTTTATGATAATGGAACCAACCTGCAAACATCATTAATGCCGACATAAATAAGCCGCCTAGAGCTGTCCAATATAATTCGACCTCACTAGTAATTCCTTCAGCACGCCAAATTTGGAAGAATCCGGATGTAATTTGAACACCGGAGAAATTACCCCCCATATCACCATTTAGGATTTCTTGACCAACAATAGGCCAAACAACTTGAGCACTTGGTTTTATAGCTAGTGGATTTGTTAACCAAGCTGAATAATTAGAGAAGTATGCACCATGGAAATGCATTCCACTAATCCATAAAAAAATTAAAGATAATTGACCAAAATGTGCACTGAAGATTTTTCTAGAAATATCTTCTAACGAACTTGTTTGGTTATCGAAATCATGCGCATCAGCATGTAGATTCCAAATCCAAGTAGTGGTTTTGGGACCTTTAGCTAACGTTCTTGAAAAATGGCCAGGTTTTGCCCATTTTTCAAAATTTGTATCAACAACATTACGATCAACTAAAACTTTTACTTTAGTTTCACGTTCGTTTGGACTAACAGTCATATAACTTTCCTTTTTGGAAAATAGAAACTAGAAACTCTCATATTTCATAAATATATAATCTCTATATATTTCAATATAAGTTTGTAAATAGTATAAACCAAAGTTCCTATAATAGCTATACTAATTTTTTTATTTTAAAATAATTGAAATAAAAAATACTTTCTAGTATATTGAAGACGCAGAAAGCTGGTGTAGCTCAATTGGTAGAGCAACTGATTTGTAATCAGTAGGTCGGGGGTTCAAGTCCCTTCACCAGCTATAATTAAAATTAAGCTCCATAAATTAGAAATTTCATTAAAGAGTAATTTTAAACTGATTTTATGCTACAATATTTTATACCCTGAAATTTTAGAGTTTAAAAAGTCATCTAAATAAATTAAAAACATGTTAAAATTTTTTAACCCCAATAAAACAAAACAAATAATCCGAGGTCAAGAAATAATCAATATCAATAACTTAGAACAAAGTATAAAAATACTCAGTGACATTGAAATTCGCGAAGAAATGTTGAAACTTTTACTTCAAGCAAAAAAAGAAGTCTCACTTGACAACATATTAGAGAAATCTTTTGCACTAACTCGAGAAGCGAGTTGGCGTACACTCGGGTTAAAACATTTTGATACTCAACTCCTTGGTGGATTAAAATTACATAAAGGGAAAATAGTAGAAATGAAAACAGGAGAAGGAAAAACATTAGTTGCAACATTACCTGTTTGCCTAAACGCTTTATCCTTAAGAGGCGTACATGTTGTAACTTCAAACGAGTATTTAGCACAACGCGATCAACATTGGATGAGCCAACTATACAGATTCCTTGGACTTTCAGTTGGTCTAGTAAATGAAAATATGACACCGATGGAGAGAAAAAAGAGCTATGCTTCAGATATAACATATCTAACAAACAGTGAGCTTGCTTTCGATTATTTGAGAGATAATATGGCTGTTGAACCTTCAGAATTAGTTCAGCGACCATTTAATTATTGTATAATTGATGAAGTAGACTCTATCTTGATCGATGAAGCAAGAACACCTTTAATCATTTCAGGTACATCAAAAACACCTGTTGAAAAATATGTAGTTGCTGATGAAATTGCTAATTACTTAGAAAAAACAATTCATTATAAAGTTGATGAAAGAAATAAGAATATAACTTTAACAAGTAAAGGAATCTCTCAGGTACAGGCTTTTCTAAATATACAAAACCTATACGACCCTAAAGATCCATGGATACCTTATATCTTAAATGCAATAAAAGTTCGTGTTTTATTCACAATAGATTCAAATTATATTATCAAAAATAATGAAATTTTAATAGTGGATGAGTTTACGGGACGTATAATGGAAGATCGAAGATGGAGTGATGGCTTACACCAAGCAGTAGAGGCAAAAGAAAATGTACCTATTCTTGAGGGTTCAGAAACACTAGCATCTATTACATACCAAAACTTTTTCCTTTTATACCCAAAATTATCAGGTATGACTGGAACTGCAAAAACTGCAGAAGTAGAATTAGAAAAAATTTATGGACTTAATGTTGAAGTTTTACCGACAACAAAACCAATGGTTCGAAAAGATTTCTCTGACCTTGTTTACAAAGACGAATTATCAAAATGGAAAGCTGTAATAAAAGAGTGCGAAAACGTATATTCAACAGGTTGTCCTATATTAATAGGAACAACAGATATTGAAAAATCAGAATTAATTGCACAATTATTAGATGAACGGAAATTACCATACCAGTTATTAAATGCAAAACCTGAGAATTTAAAAAGTGAAGCAAAGATTATAGCACAAGCGGGATGCTCTTATAACATAACAGTTTCAACAAATATGGCTGGGCGCGGCACAGATATAATGCTGGGAGGTAATCCGGATTTTAAATCACGTCAACGTATTATAAACTTATTATCAAAATTTAACATTAACGACTCTTCTGAGCTATATAAAACACTATTTAAGGATAAAAATGTAAAGAAAATTAAAAACATAGAAGATCTACATGATGTCAAAACACTTCTAAAATATATTTCCGAAAATGGAATAGCAATTAAAAGTATCCAAATGTTAAAATATTGGAATAGATTAACAACCGAGAAAACTCTGATAAATATTATTGAAAATGGTTTTATCGATAAGACAGATCTAATTCATAATATCGTTCATGATTTATATAAATATTATTATAGTATTTATAAAATTGAATGTGATAATGAAAAACAAAAAATCATTAAATCTGGTGGATTATACGTAATTGGAACAGAACGACATGAATCACAACGTATAGATAACCAATTACGTGGTCGAGCTGGTAGACAAGGTGATCCAGGTCGTTCACGTTTCTTTCTTAGTTTAGACGATGATATACTTAGAATTTTTGGTGGATCAAATATAAAGAATTTAATGAATCAATTTCAACTCGATAATGATACTCCATTACAAGGTAATTTTTTATCAAAGAGTTTGAATTCAGCGCAAGAAAAAGTTGAATCACAATACTATGATACAAGAAAACGATTATCAGACTATGATGAAATAGTAAACATTCAACGAAAAGCCATATTTAATGAACGAAAACTAATACTCGGATTCAGAAGTGTTCGTGCTGAACTAATTTTTTATGGAGAGGATTTAATAGGAAGTTTAGTGCAAGAACTTAAACTAATGACGATGAAAAAGAACTCTCCCGATAAAGAATTTGATAAACTAAATAAAGAGATATCTTATATTTTAAATGTTCCTTACGTTATTGTTAGTTTTACACAAGCAAAAGAATTAAAACTTAAAGATTTATACCGTATATTTTGTAACCAATTTTGGCTAAGTTACGATATAAAAGAAATTGAATTTGAAATGTACACACCAGGTTTAATCCGTTTATTAGAAAAATCTTTATTGCTAAACCAAATAGATTTAGCTTGGAAAACCCATTTAGAAAAGATAGATATATTACGTGACTCAATTGGTTGGAGAAGTTATGGACAATTAGACCCATTAACAGAGTATAAAAATGAAGCTTTTAATTTATTTATTGAAACTACGCGTGAAATCAAATACAATTCAGTATATAATATGCTAAAATCAAGTTTTGTATAGAGTTTAAACACACTAAGGATTAATTATGACTAAAAGAACGTTAGGTGGTACAAATAGGAAAGCAGTTAAAGTATCTGGATTTAGAGCACGTATGAGAAATAGTAAAGGTAAGAAAATCATAAAACTTCGCCGTAAAAAAGGTCGCTTAAGGCTAAGCCATTAATTCTCTTCAAAGTTTATTATGAATTTCTCTGAAGAGTTTATTTTATTATTAAACGCTAGATACCCGATACTATATATTTATAGTTTTGAAGAAGATAGACTCGAGTATTCTATACGTAGCTCCTTACATAAATTACCTGAAAGAGCTATTTATACATGGGATTTTGTTGAAGGCTACACTAATAACCCAAATATAAAGGGGTTTGCATCGAAGAATCCATTGCAAGCCCTGGATTTAATAGAAAAGGTGACTGCAGAGACCGCAGCAATCTTTATATTGAAGGATTTCAACAAATTTTTAAGTGATATATCTGTCGCTCGTAAAATAAAGAACTTGGGGAGAATTTTAAAGACTCAGCCCAAAACTTTAATTATCACAGCAACAGAAGTTAATGTACCAAGTGAATTAAGGGATTTAATTACTATTACAGAATTCAAATTACCTACATTGACGGAAATCAAAAGTGAACTGAAACGCTTATTTACATCCTTAGACCAAACCTTGGATCTTGAATTTATTGAAGTCTTAGCACTATCCTGCCAAGGCTTATCCATTGAACGTATCCGAAGAGCACTGTCAAAATCGATAGCTAAATATTCTAAGATTAATAAAGAGACAATTAATTTAATATTAACAGAAAAACGACAAATAATAAGTCAAACCGAAATTCTAGAGTTTGAATCAAGTCAAATCTATCTGAATGATATTGGTGGCTTAAAAAATTTAAAAGAATGGTTACTTAGAAGAAAAGGTGCATTTAGTGAAAAGGCAGAAAATTACGGGTTACCTTCTCCGAAAGGTTTATTAATCGGTGGTATACAAGGTACAGGAAAATCTATTACAGTAAAAGCAATTGCAAATGATTGGAAACTCCCATTATTACGGCTTGATGTAGGAAGATTATTCGCTGGTATTGTAGGTGAATCAGAAAGTAGAGTTCGACAAATGATCGATATTGCTGAAGCATTAGCCCCTTGTATATTATGGATAGATGAAATTGATAAAGCTTTTTCCACACAAAATACAAGTAATGATTCTGGGACAACTAGCCGAGTATTCGGTACGTTTATAACTTGGTTATCAGAAAAGACAAGTCCTGTCTTTGTCGTAGCAACAGCAAATAATTTTAAAACATTACCTCTAGAAATTATCAGAAAAGGAAGGTTTGATGAAATATTTTTTGTAAATTTACCCGATTCAGATGAGAGACAACAAATATTCGAAGTATTATTGAAACGAATAAGACCGGAAAAACTAGGTGATTTTAATACCATACTTTTGAGTCAGAAGTCTGAAGGTTTTTCAGGAGCAGAAATAGAACAAGGAATTATTGAAGGTATGTTTATTGCATTTAATGAAAGAAGGGATTTTATAGATGAAGATATTATTATCGGTTTAAAACAAATTATACCAATTTCTCAGGTAGATATTAAACAAATACAAGAGTTACAAGAGTGGGCTTTATCGGGAAAGGTTAGACTAGCATCTTAAAAAGAACACACTATTATGAATTTTTCAGTATTCCGTTATTTTACGAGTCTAAAGCTTGCGATAAGCTTACTCTTGATCATTGCCCTTTTTAGTATTATTGGGACAGTTATTGAACAAGGCCAATCAATTGAATTTTATAAAATTAATTATACCAACACTTTTTATTGGAGCGTATTTCTAACATTAGGCTTAGATCATGTCTATCAAACTTGGTGGTATATAACGTCATTAATTTTATTAGGTATATGTTTAATCA